>ERZ826146.756-NODE-756-length-35653-cov-14.102478_pt1 | contig 35653 bp, 21 predicted proteins | sample MGYA00519857_ERZ826146 | MGnify/ENA primary metagenome ERZ826146 (study PRJEB31778, sample SAMEA3449222) | human gut metagenome | biome: human gut; feature: human-associated habitat; material: faeces | place: United Kingdom | collected 2010/2012 ...
AAACCTAAGGGACAGGGTTAGGGGCTGCAAGTCCCTTATCCTGTTCCCTTTGGTTGTCTCCCTCGATAATAGCAGCAACGTTATCGCACGGAATAGCGAACCCGAGAAGTGCTGTCCCGCAAATAGCAGTATCGGTAGATTGATATCACAATAATAATCTGATAACGGATTTGTTTGTCAATTTGCGGGCGGCAAGTGCCGCCCTTTCCTTTATCCACAAAAATACAACCCACATTACATTTACCCCTTGACAAATGTAAAATCAGTGCTATAATATATTTTAGCACTCAGGCACATAGAGTGCTAAAAAGCAAAATAAACCTGCTTGCAGTGTGCAGGCAGAGCAAATTACGATCACTCCCGCCGGTAATCGGCGGAATCATAGAAAGGATATGATTATTATGGCAAAGAAGGCATTTAAGGCGGAATCAAAGCGTTTGCTTGATATGATGATCAATTCGATCTACACACACAAGGAGATATTCCTGCGTGAGCTTATTTCCAATGCGAGCGATGCGCTTGATAAGCTGTATTTCAAATCGCTTACAGAAAACCTCGGCATAGAGAGAAAAGACCTCGGTATCGACCTTGCTGTCGACAAGGATAACCGTCTTATCACAATTACCGATAACGGTATCGGTATGACTAAGGATGAGCTTGAAAACAACCTCGGCGTTATTGCAAACAGCGGTTCGTTCAAATTCAAGAACGACAACACCGATACGGAAAAGGATGATATAAATGTTATCGGTCAGTTCGGTGTCGGCTTTTACTCGGCATTTATGGTAGCGTCCGAGGTCACGGTAGAGTCAAAGGCTTACGGCAGTGATCAGGCATACAAGTGGTTCTCGGAGGGTGTTGACGGTTACTCAATTACCGAGTGCGACAAGGAAGATGTCGGCACAAAGATAACTCTTAAGATAAAGGAGAACACCGAAGAAGAGGAGTATGACGAGTATCTTCAGGACTACAAGCTCCGTATGATAGTAAAGAAGTATTCCGACTATATCCGTTATCCTATCAGAATGGAAGTCAGCCATCAGCACCTTAAAGAGGGTACTGAGAATGAGTATGAAACTCATACCGAGATAGAAACTCTCAACAGCATGATACCTATCTGGAACAAGAACAAGTCAGAGCTTAAGGACGAGGATTACAATCAGTTCTACAAGGAAAAGTTCTTCGACTATGACGATCCTATCGCTCATATCCACACAAAGACAGAGGGTACGGCAACATATAACGCTCTGATGTATATCCCCTCAAAAGCTCCTTTCGATTACTATTCAAAGGACTATGAAAAGGGCTTACAGCTTTATTCTAACGGCGTTCTGATAATGGATAAGTGCGCCGATCTGCTCCCCGATTATTTCAGCTTTGTAAAGGGTCTTGTAGACTCTGCCGACCTGTCGCTCAATATCTCGCGTGAGATGCTACAGCATGACAGACAGCTCAAGATAATCGAAAAGAGCCTTGAGCGTTCTATCAAGAACGAGCTTACAAAGATGCTCCGCAACGACCGTGAGAGATATGAGAAGTTCTGGAAGGTGTTCGGACTTCAGATAAAGTTCGGCGTATATAACGGCTTCGGCGCAGGCAAGGAACTGCTTAAGGATCTGCTGCTGTTCTATTCTTCAAACGAAAAGAAGCTTGTTACGCTTGAAGAGTACGTTTCAAGAATGAAGGAAGATCAGAAGTACATCTACTTTGCCAGCGGCGAAACGGTCGACAAGATAGACAAGCTCCCTCAGACCGAGCTTGTAAAGGATAAGGGCTATGAGATACTTTATCTTATCGACAGCGTTGACGAGTTTGCTTTACAGATGATGGTAGACTACAACGAAAAGCAGTTCAAGTCCGTATCCGCAGGCGACCTTGATCTTGAAACTCCCGAAGAAAAGGAAGAGATGAAGGCTAAGGCTGAGGAAAGCAAGGATATGTTTGCGTTTATGAAAGATTCGCTCGGCGGCAAGGTAAAGGACGTAAGGCTGTCAAAGATACTGAAGTCACACGCCGTATGCCTGACAAGTGACGGACTGCTTTCTATCGAGATGGAGAAGGTGCTCAGTCAGATGCCCGCAGAGCATGACGCAAAGGCTGAAAAGGTACTGGAGATAAACGCCGAGCATCCTATCTATGAAACACTGAAAAAGCTGTATGAAACCGATAAGGACAAGCTGAAAACATACAGCGAGATCCTGTACGATCAGGCGCTTCTTGTTGAGGGTATGCCTATAGAAGATCCCGTTGAGTACAGCAACAAGATATGCTCGCTTATGGTATGATAATTATATCAAAAATATCGTAAGCTAAAAACGGTAACAAAAACGCTCCGACAGGTGTTCGCCTGTCGGAGCGTTTTCAGCTTATGTCAATAGATTTTCGGAAGCGATCCGAGAGTTAATGAATATTTGCTTGCGTACATTTTCTTTATGACCGATTTTTCGGTGTATTTTTCACTGTAATTACTGCCGTTAACGGTAAACTCGTCACCCCATGTCATGAACCAGCACCACAGTGCGTTTATGCTCACGGCGGAATCTATATCAAAGATACAGCCGTTTTCGGTGAGAGCCGTTATCTTTGTTTTACTGCTGTAGTTTATCGCCTGTTTGAAACGGCTTACCTGAGGATCGTAGACGTGATTTCCGGGATAGATGTCCTCGCCCACAATGTCGACGTACTCGTCGCCGGGATACCAGTCGGCGCTCTGACCGTTATAGACCCAGATAAGATTGTTACAGCCGTATGTATTTGTCAGCTCTTTATAAAGGTATTTCCACAGCTTTTTGTAAGCATCGGGACCTTGTGCACCCCACCAGAACCAACCGCCGGAAGCTTCGTGCAGGGGTCGCCATATAACCGGTACGCCTGCTTTTTCAAGACGCTTTAACTGCTTAGCTATTTCCTTGATGTCACGGTCAAGCAGTTTCTTTCCTTTTGCGTCCTGACCGTTCATTACTTTTGCTATATCGAATTTGCTGTTCTGCGTATAGAATCCGCCCCACCAGCCGTCAGAACTGTTGGCGGTGCTGTTAAGGTATTCGGTCGGAGCGTTCCAGTGCCAGCAGAATGTGACGATTCCGCCTTTTTTATGGAACTCAATAGCTTTGTCAACGGCTGATGAAGATGTGCCGAGTGCCGTTCTTGACGGAGTGTAGTCCATCATATCAAGTCCGAGCAGGGCAGGGTAGTCGCCGGTAAGATTTTTTATCGCTTTGAATTCGTTGCCGTTTATTCCGCCGTCACACTGCTGACCTGTGATTACATACTTTCCGTAGCTGTCTTTAAGGAAACTGTACAGCTTCTTCGTGTTTGCGGTGGAGTTCTTGTTGACAAGAGATGATGTGACGTTATATGTGCTGTCGCTTATTTTTGCACCCGTCTTTACTGTTATTTTATCAAGCTCTATCCAGCCCCATGACTTTTTGACGGTAAGAGTGTGACTTCCTTTTTTGAGAGTTACGGCGCATACCGTATAGTCGGAGAAATTATCCGATTTGCTTACGAAAGTGCCTACTTTTTTACCGTCTGCGTAAAGGTCATTCTCTTTGTATGGGCCGATAGCCTTTGAGCGTATCACTATATCATAAACCGCATCGGCAGGAACGGTTATACTGATCTGACAGTATGAGCTGTCACTTTCAAATTTACCTACCGACTTTCCGCTGGATGCGTTGCTGTCGGATATGACGGACATATCGTTTGACAGCTTTCCGTTTTCTGCTTCATAGGTTTCCGAAAAGCTCAGCGGCTTGTCGCTTGTCTGATTTACGGTTGTTGTAGTTGTTGTGTTAGTTGTTGTGGTAGGCTTTTTTGAAGTGGTTGTTGCGGCGGGCTTTTTGGTGGTATCGGCGACAGTTGCAGACGTAGGCTTGCTTGTTGCAGTGCCTGTGCTGTTTGCAGGCTTGCTTGATGTAGCGCCTGTGCTGTTTGAAGGCTTGCTTGTTGCAGTGCCTGTGCTGTTTGCAGGCTTGCTTGATGTAGCGGCAGAAGAACTGCTTTCCTGCTTGTTTGTCGAAGGCTTTGACGTTTCAGAAGAAGCATCGGACGAGTTGTTTTGCTTGTCTGAACTGTCAGCCGATGAACTGTTTTGCTTGTCTGAACTGTCAGATGACGAACTGTTTTGCTTGTCTGAACTGTCAGATGACGAACTGTTCTGCTCGTCGGAGCTTGTTTTATCAGAAGTGTCTGACGAGGTATCCGAAGACGAACCGCTGCCTGAGGAGGCAGTATCCTGCGATACGGTTTCTGCGGAAGACACTGCCGAAGCTGTCGATGAACTGTCGGCTGACAATGTGCCGTTATCGGCGTTGCAACCGCAGGCGGATATGATAAGTGCCGCACATAGTATAAGGGAGATGATACGTTTTTTCATTTTTCTTTTCCTTTTCCATTTCCGTTTGCCTGCCGTAAACGTGATAAGACAGGACTTGTATTCGATTACACAGCGATTATACTACAAATGTGAGAAAAAGTCACGCCCATTTTTTTCTTGTTGAATATTCCGTGATTATAACCAATAGTGACAGCGACAATTTATCACATATTCACAAAATAGCAGAACAAGTCTTGCAAAATTAACCTAAATGGTGCATAATACTTGTGTAAAGGTTTACATGAAAATTAAGCAAGCCTGCTTTAATAAGAAAGGAACAAGGAATGAAGTACAGAAAAATAACAGCGGTCATACTTGCAGTCGCAACGGCAATATGTGCCGCAGGCTGTAACGGAAACGATAATTCGGGAACATCGTCAAGCGGTGACGTGACCTCATCGGGCAGTGGTGACAGCAGTATGACAAGCGATAATACAACATCGGGCGGCAATTCTGGAACACCGCAGGCACAGTTTACATTCAGCCAGGTCGCTATGGGCGGCGGCGGATTTGTAAGCGGCGTATTTGCAACAAGCGAGGAGGGCTTGTATTATGCCCGTACAGATGTAGGCGGTGCATATCGCTACAACAAGGATACTCAGAAGTGGGAGGCAATGTCGTATGATATCAGCGAGGAAGACAGAGGTCTTCTCGGCATAGACGGTCTGGCATTCGGAGAAAAAGATCCGAATAAGGTATATATGCTTGCGGGAACGGAATATTTCAGCAACGGACTTACCTGTCTGTTATACTCCGATGATTACGGCAAGACATGGAACCGTACCGACCTTACAGAAATGATAAAGGCTCACGGCAACGGCATGGGCAGAGGTAACGGCGAGCGTATCGCGGTCGACCCCAAGAACAGCGACATTGTTTATGTCGGCGGCAGAACGGGCGGTATAATAAAGTCTACGGACGGCGGCAAGACGTTCACGGCGCTTGATATGGGCACAAAGACATCTACATCAAACGGCAACGGCATATGCAGTATCATAATCGATCCGAAGTCGGGTGACGACAGTGCCTGCACTACGATATATGCGGCTATCTCCAGAACTCAGGAGGACAACCTTTATAAGTCTACAGACGGCGGTGCTACATGGAGTCCTGTAGCAGACGCGCCCAAGGGTCTTTTTACGCAGAGAATGAAGTATAACGGTGACGGCAAGATAGCTGTTACCTATGCGAGTGCGGAAGGTCCGTGGAACAACAACAGAACGAGCGGCGGCATAAAACTGCTTGATATGTCGAACGACACATTTACGGATATCACACCTGTAAAGAAGTCATATGGCGATATAGTTATCGATCCTGCAAATCCCGACAGAATGGTTGCCTGCACGGAGAACATATATGTTCCTCAGCCAAACGGTCAGTTCGGTGATGAATTCTATGTTACTACGGACGGCGGCAAGAACTGGACGCTTCTCAATGAAAAGATGAAGATGAGTGACGGCGGAGTAGAGTGGATCTCGACCGCATCTATGCACTGGTGCAGTTCTATGGCTATCGACCCCAACAACACGAACAAGGTAATGGTGGTATCCGGTAATGGTATATTCACCTGCGATAACATCTGGGAGGAAAGCCCGGAGTTCAGCTTCTTTGCAAAGGGCATTGAAGAAACAGTACCTTATGATATAATCAGCATTCCCGGCGGCAAGCTGGTAAGCGTTATAGGCGACTATGACGGTTTTGCCCAGGATAAAGCCGAGGAGTACGGAATGGTGCACAGCAGTGTGGCAGGCTCTATGACGGGTCTTGCGGTAGCGGCAAAGGCTACCGACACATGGGTAAAATGCGGCGGCGATGAAGAAAAGCCCGGCTTCTGGTACACCACTGACGCGGGCAAGACATGGAACAATGTGAAGTACTCGCCTCTTGAAAGCAAGAAGGTCGCATACGGCGGTTATGTAGGCGTTTCGGCTGACGGAAAGAGATTCTTCTGGGCACCCGGCAACGACAGCAGTATCTATTACTCCGATGATCTCGGTAAGACATGGACAAAGAGCGAGGGTGGAGTAGGCGCAAAGAAGATAATCTGTGACCCCGTAAACCCCGACTATGTATATGCCGCAAGCGGCGGCGCGTTCTTCTACAGCGAGGACGGCGGAAAGACGTTCACACAGAATATGACGCTTTCCGTATTCAATGCGGCAAGACCTGTGGTTGCACCCGGCAAGGAAGGCGTTGTGTACTATCCTGCGATGGGACTTCAGGTATCAACCGACTATGGTAAGACATTCACAAGAATGGATACTTTAGCCGCTTGTATGGCGGTAGGTCTTGGCAAGGGCAAGACAGACAGCGATCCTTACACCATATTCGTATGGGGCAAGCCTACAAATGACGATTCGATGGGTCTTTACTGGTCTGAGGACGAGGGCAAGACATGGAGCAGAGTTAATGACGACAATCACCAGTTCGGCGGTCCGGGTAACGGATATTTCGTTGCGGGCGATATGAACACATACGGCAGAGTTTATATGAGTACTGTCGGTCTTGGCGTTGTTTACGGAGATCTTGTGCAGTAAGCGGATATAACAATAAACAGAATATGATTAAGCGGAGCGGGCGAGAGCCTGCTCTGTTTTTTTGTGGGGAGTGGTGTAATGAATATTGAATAATGAATAATGAATAATTGTGGTGACCGCCGTCGGCGGTGGATTTAAATTTTGGGTAGTACGGGGCGGCGCGTGCTGTTTCTATTTTGAATGATATTGAGGTTTATAGAGGTTTTGGGTGAAGTGCAAATTGTGAAACAGAAGTATCACACTTGGCGAGGGATGGTGCGGATTTGGCGGTGTTTGTGAAAGAGAAAATAATCGGGGTGGCGATCCCTCAATAGTTGGCTGAGCTTGACTCAGCAACAGAAGCTCACCTTTGGCAAGGGACGGGCAAGGATGCCCGATGTTGAACGCCCAGAGTTTTGCAAGGATGCAAAACCAACAGAGCGTTCATAAGCCAAGCATGTGGTAGTGCTTGGCGAGGGATGGTGCGGGGTTGGAGGTGATGGCAGAAATGGTGGAGTGCTGTAGTAGCTTTTGCGTGAAGCTAAACAAATGTACTTGAAGTAGCATTTAATAACCAAAACTGCTTGACAAGTTTATAGCAATAATGATATACTAATGCTATCGAAAGTATAAAGTTAAGGTCGATTAAATAAAGGGTGGGAGATATGCGCAAAACAGCGAATGCCAATTTGTGTAGAGGACGGCTCTATAAAAGTGCCTCTGTAAGTAATGCACAATATCTCTGCGTAAAATTTTACATGGTAATTAAGGCATAGTCCGCGAGGGGTGGGGTATGCCTTTTTATGTTTTAAAAGGAAAGAGGTATGAATTTATGAAAGTTAAAAAGTGGCTGTTGGGGCTTGTGACCTTTGCGGCGATGGTTGTGCTGTGCACTATTGCGGCGGGAGCGGAAACTTGTACTTATGGGGACTATGAGTACAGAGTACGTGACAAAGATCAAACAGTATATATTATGGCATATACAGGAAAAGAACAAGTTGTAAATATACCCGAACAGATTGATGGTAAAAAGGTTACTGGAATTGCAGAATATGCGTTTTCTAACGATAGTATAGAGATTGTCAATATCCCGAATACTGTTACAGTGTTGTTTGGCATGAGTTTTTCAAAATGTAATAATCTGCGAGAAATAAATATTCCTGAAAGTGTGTCCGACATCAAAAGTGTTCCGGTTGTACAATGCCCGTCAGTTGAAAAAATAAATGTTTCAGAAAAAAATAACTATTACCGTTCTGTTGATGGCGTTTTATTTTCAAAAGACATGAGTCTATTGATATACTATCCGTCAAACAAAGCGGGTGACAGTTATAAAGTGCCTGATGAAGTAACAGAATTTCCTGATAATATCAATTGTGGTGTTTTCAATTATAATCAAAATCTTAAATCAATAACAATCAATGCAAGTGTAAACTTATTTACAGATTATTTTGTTCCGCTTTCTCAATTTGACTATGCGAGTAAATTGGAAGCAATATATGTTGACAGCAAAAATCCGTACCTCACTACCGATAATGGGATTTTATATTCCAAAGACAAAACAATATTAGTCAGTTATCCTGCTAATTGCAGTCAAACAAAATATGTAATGCCCGATAATGTTTGCGAAATGTCCTTTAATGCGTTTTATGGCGCAAAAAATTTAAAAGAAATATGGCTATCAGAAAAACTTGGAGTTAATATATCTGGTGCCACATATTTTTTAGGATGTCGAAATCTTGAAAGCATAAATGTACCTGAATCCAATTCAACTTTTTATTCGGTTGACGGAGTTTTATTTGGTAAGGATTTTTATTCGGTTGATGGATTTTTATTTGGTAAGGATGATTCATGTCTTATAAGCTATCCCCAAAATAAAAAAGACTCAAAGTACGAAGTTCCTACAACTGTAAAATCTATAGTGTCGGAGGCTTTCGAGGGTAATACGAATTTGTCGACTGTTATAATACCAGATAATGTTACAGAAATCAACGGCTCTGCCTTTATGGACTGCACATCACTTAGTAAAGTTGTGTTGCCAAGTAATTTGAAAGAAATTGCATACTATACTTTTAGTAATTGTTCTTCTTTGACGGATATAGATATACCGGCGAGTATTACAACAGTCGGGGCTTGTGCTTTTTTAAATTGTTCTTCTCTCAAAAATGTAACAATTCCTTTCAATGTAACAGAAATAATGATCTATGCCTTCGGATACCGTTCTGAATCACCTGATTTTAATGTTTACCAAAAGAAAAACAATTTCAAAATCTACTGTTACAGTGGCACTGCGGGAGAACAGTACGCCAAGGACAACGGCTTTGACTATGAGTTACTTGAAATGCCCACGCTTTCAAAAGTAACCGGAGTTAAGCTCGGCGGCAGAGCGGCTGACGCGCTGAGGATAAATTGGACAAAGAATGCTTCTGCTGACGGATATATCGTTGAGATGTATCAGGGTAACAAGTGGGTAAGAATTGCAAAGATCACAAGCAATAACACAACCACTTTCAGAAAAGCAGGACTTAAGGCAGGAACTGCTTACAAGTTCAGAGTAAGAGCGTATAAAATGAGCGGCAATACTGCGGTTTATGGCGCATACAGTGCAACTGTTGCGGCAAGGACAAATCCGTCCGTTATAAAGGGTGCTAAGCTTACCGGCAGAGCGGCTGATGCGCTGCGTATAAACTGGGCTAAGAATGCTTCTGCCGATGGCTACATTGTTGAAATGTATCAGGGCAACAAGTGGGTACGCGTTGGTAAAATAACAAATAACAGCACGACCACTTTCAGAAAAGCCGGACTTAAGGCTTCAAGCGTTTACAAGTTCAGAGTAAGGGCTTACAAGATGAGCGGTAAGACAGCGCTTTACGGTAACTACAGCGCTACTGTTACAACTAGAACAAATCCGTCAATAGTAAAGGGTGTTAAGATAGCGGGCAAGGCTAAGGACGCGCTCAGAGTGAACTGGGCTAAGAATGCTTCCGCACAAGGCTACATTGTTGAAATGTACAAGAGCGGCAAGTGGGTAAGAGTTGCTAAAATCACAAACGGCAACACGACTACTTTCAGGAAAGCGGGGCTTGCTAAGAATACTGCTTATAAGTTCAGGGTTCGCGCGTATCATATGAGCGGAAAGACGGCGCTTTACGGTAATTATGGAAGTGTCAGCGGAAAGACTGCGGCGAAATAACGCTCTGATTAAAAGCAAAAATCAATAATTACGACCGGGTAACGATGGGAAAATCGCTGCCCGGTTTTATGTTACAGGCAATATTAACTGCGTTTGGCACATAAAGGCACACTGTGTCATAAATTGAAACGGGTACCCGGAAAAACTTATTTCAAGGAGGATAAACAATGGCAACATTCACAAACGTTGCTACCCTTTCGTATAACGGCACGGTAGTAAATTCAAACGTAACCACAGGTGAGATACAGCAGATGCTGTCCGCGACAAAATACGCCCTTTCCGAAACCTACAGCCCAGACAGCGATATAACCTATATCGTAAACATCGTCAACAACGGCAGTACGGCTTTCACAAACCTTACGCTGACCGATAACCTCGGAGCGTATGCCTATGAAACGAACACCGTGTATCCGCTGAGCTACACGGGCGATATCCGTTATTTTATAAACGGAGTTCTCCAGACTGCGCCGACAGTAACCGCAGGACCTCCGCTTGTGATAACAGGCATAAACGTCCCTGCAAATTCGGAGGCGCAGATCGTCTATAAGGCGAGAACCACGGCGTATGCCCCGCTTGATGTTGAAACAGCTATTACCAATAACATCGCTGTAACCGGCGGCGGAATTGCAGAGCCTGTCACGGCAACGGAAACAGTCAATGCGGTTGTCGGTGCAATCCTTAATATCGAAAAGGCACTCAACCCGACCGTAGTCAGCGAAAACGGTCAGATAACTTACACGTTTACAATCACCAACAAGGGCAACACGGCGATCACACAAGCCGATAATGTTGTGCTGCGTGATGTGTTCAACCCCATTCTTAAAGGCATTACGGTAAGCTATAACGGCGCGGCACTTGATGATACCAAGTACACCTATGATGAAACAACAGGCGTGTTTGAAACGGCTCAGGGCGCTATCACAGTGCCTGCGGCAACATTCACGACCAATGCCGACGGCACAATAGCAGTAACTCCCGGTAAAACGACAGTTACGGTTACAGGCACACTCGGTTAAGTTGTTATAAGCGAATAGTCGGCGGAGCGGTACGGCATTGTGCTGTGCCGCTTTTGCGTACATAAAAGTTGATTTGTTTGTTGACAAGGGATATTTGAATATGGTAAAATATAAATATAGATTGGAGGCTGATATCACATACATATAAAATTTTAGCAAAAACGCAGTTACATTTACGCAACAAAAAAAGCTAATAACATTTCGATGCTTTATACATCGAATGGCAAATCAAACACATTGGCGAAAGCAAAACAAACTCAGTAAAAACATACGGGAAAGGATATTTTATGCCAAGATTTCAGAAAATAATTATCACTATTTGTCTATTCGTTATTGTAGTACTTACGGTCGTTATCGCGCTAATGCTGAACACTACCACGCAGGCGCTTAAAATCAGCGGTACTTTTGCAGATATCAGCAGAACTCTAAGTGACACAGTAAGCTTTGATGTACTCGAACATACTGAGATAAGCATAGATGCGGTTATTACCAAAAATATAGTTACTGTCACGGGTGCGGAGGGCACTGTAAAGGTAGGTGACACTGAGTATAAGATCACTTCTGCAAGCTCCGATCAATCGGGAATGACGCTTAATTCAAGAAGCGAAGAAGGTATACTTGACCTTATTGTCAGAACTGCAACAGGTACAAACAGCGCGGTTGTAAGCGTTATACCGTTGGAAAACCCGGAAAAGGAAGGCACATGGGCAGGTCCTGCCACAGATGATGACAGCTTCGATAGAGTTATCAAGGAGCAGAATATTATCCGCTATACATCAATGCTTAAGCAGGAAGTAGATATTTCCGGTACGTTTGCTGATATATACGGTGATCATGTAAATCTTGAAGAGCAGTATGACAACCTTGAACACGTGGAAGTAGCGATCAAAGCTACAGTTGAAAAGAGGGCAAACGGTAATGAATGTGTGAACGGTACAATAACTATCGGAGACAAAACATACCCTTTAATGGACGTTTCAAGAACTGATAACGGAAGAGGCGGTCAATATTTGTGTCTGAGTTATTGGGTAAGCAAACCTGAACGAGTTATTATCAATATATTCATTGAGGATAGCGGCGACATGGCTACAATATATACTTATGAAGGCTGCTATGGTAATGACATAATAGCTCCGACTGAACCGGGACACAAGCACAGATGGCTTGTGGGACCGGCAAAGGATTCAGCCGATTTCAAACGTTTGATGACAGATATGCATTATGCCGCCGATGAAAGCTCTGACAGCAGCAGTGAAGAGAAAAGCAGCCCAGATAACAGCTGATACAGCATCGGATCATAACAATAACAGTATAAGAATAAGCCGCGGGCGAAAGTCCGCGGCTCAGTCTGTCGAAAAACCTTTTGAAACATTGAAATGGGGTGTCGCTTATTGCTTGCTCTGTTGTCTTTGCATCATTGTGCTGTGCCGTTTTTGCGTATATGTTTTCAAAGTAAGTTCCGCTCATATTTCCACTGTGGAATTTACTTCGGAAATTTACAGTGCGAAAAAAATCGAAAAATTTTTCAAAAAAGTGTTGACAAACGTAAAATGCTGTGATATAATATAAAAGTCGCTGAGACAGAGCGACAGAAACGGAAGATATGGCGGTATAGCTCAGTTGGCTAGAGCACTTGGTTCATACCCAGGGTGTCGTTGGTTCAAATCCGACTGCCGCTACCATTTCCACGGCCCGTTGGTCAAGCGGTTAAGACATCGCCCTTTCACGGCGGAATCATGGGTTCGATTCCCGTACGGGTCACCAATTATGTATCTCGCAAATGCCTATTATGGCGTTTGCGAGATTTTTCTTTTATCACGAAAATGTGCTATGTCCGCTATTGCGTTTTTGTAGCGGACATTCTTGTTTTATCTTGTGCTATCATGCGTAAGAAAACCGAACGCACCGTCAATTGCTGTTTTTGGCGTAAAAATAACCGCCCTGTTTTCAGAGCGGTTACATATTTAATTCTATGCTTCAGTATTGCTGTTGTCGCCGTTGTCGGAATTTTCTGTAGCATACTCGTCCGACAAGTTATCTTCGATCCACTTTGCCATCATAAGCGGCGAAAGAATGATATCCATTGTCTTCTGTTCGCCGTCGCTGACGCTTTCCATTGTGACGATCTCACCTTTTTCGCGTCCTTCGCTGCCGATGATATCGTATGTCAGTTGGCAACGGTACTTGATAGTACAGAGGAGGAACTCGGGCGGGATAACCTCGCAGGTGGAGATTTCATCAAGCCATATAAACGGGCTCATACCGCCTATGCTGATATCTTCTATAATCCAACCGCTTGCGGCAAATGAGTCGTTTGCGCACATATAAAGAGAGAACTTGAATTTTTCTTCTCTGTCGTCTTTGAACAGCCCGACTTCAAAGCTCTTTATAACATAGTTGTTGATGATACTGGACTCAAACCCGCAGCATGAGCAGGTTCCGCCGTAGCCGAACATTGTACCATTGATATCCTTTGCAAAGTAATTGCGGTAAACGCGGAGATTTGAAAGGCTGCGCAGTGCCTTGTACTTTGTACGCAGGAATGTAAGCTCGTCTGCTGTGATAGACGGCAGGGGCTTGTAGTAGTACGGAATCTGGTCGAGAAGTACCTGGTTAGGCTCTTCCGTGCTTGAATAGAACTGGCTGAGAACATTGTTGTTTTCACCTATCAGCAGATATTCAACGTACTTTGCAAATTCCGGTTTTGTACAGTCGTCACGCAGTACAACATACTTTGTGATGCTGTTGCGCTCTTCCTCTGTTATCGGGTCGTTTATGTCGATAATGCGGATAATCTTGTCTTTTTCGCCGAGGAGCGCTATGCGAGGGATCTTAAGATCACATATGTATAGGTTCGGGATAATTGCCGATACCTTTTCATCGGTGAGGTTGTTTTCGCGCAGTAAGCTCATGAGCGATGATTTCTCAAACGAGTAGCCCGACTTCATAAACGGAAAGTCGAATACACGTCCGTTGAACATACCGCAGTTGATAAGAGCATATACATCGCCGATTATTTCAAGAAGATCGGCGTTTGTGATACTGCTCGGTATCATAAATTGTTTGCCGTAAGCAGCAAATCTGAATTTCTTATTGATATCAAGCTGGAGCGTGATGTCACTGCCTTGCTGTTTCATTTCGCGCAGGAAAGTCATTGTATCTTTACCCTGCGTGAAGCTGTTTATCAGCATATTTATGACTTCGTTATATATCTGATGATTTTCAAAGCTGTTCTTGTGTGAAACTATGCAGTCATAAGCACGTTTGAGGTTATGCACCGTCATTCGTGCAACGTCAAAGTTGTGGGTGATGTCACGGTAGTGAACGTTGAACTGGAAGTATCTCATTCCGATCTTGTAGTCCTGACCGTACATTGTGTCAAACAGTCCAAGTGCGCCGATAAGCGCTTCTTCATCGGCAACAGCATCGTTTATAACGTACTTGCCTAGCTTCAGGCTTACTATGCTTCTGAAGCCGAAGCTTAGGTCAAAGTCCTTGATAGCGGGGTTCTTCTCGCTGTCGAGAACATAGGTATTGCCGTCAAAGTTGAAGTTGTAGCAAAATTCTCTGCCCTCTTCCTCGGTTTCTTCATCTATCCAGTTATAGCACGCCATTATGATGTTTTCGGGCATATCCGCAACATCTTTGCGCATTTTAACAAGTTCGTCCTCAATATATTCGGTGAATGCCGCACCGCTTTCGTGTTCCTGCTTTGAAACGTGATCGGTCACAGAGAAGAAGCCGAGCTGTTTTACCTCGGAGTAGGGCATAGCTTCAGTCTTGCCGGGGAGCAGGAGCGAAATGCTGTTGTGGAATACACTGCGCAGATCGCCTACCATTACACTGGTCGTCAGATAGTTGCTGAAAAATTCAAACACATAGTGCTTGGGGCGCATATAGTACTTCTCGGAATTTGTCCTTTGTAAAAGTTCAAGAACAAAGTAGCGGGAGTACTTGTCTATCATAAATTTGAGATCTCTGTTTATCGCTTCGGAAACCTCTTCCTCACATTCATGGCGTATGCCTGTTCTGTGAGTGGTGATATATGAGTTAGGTACGCTTATGAAGAATGCCGACAGCTTTTCCTTGATAAAATCCTCGCCTGTGGATTTGATAAGACCGGTCAGCTCATAGGTAGAGAAGTAGTTGTACTTATCAAGGAGCACTTTGACAAGCGTATCACGTCTGGCGGCTGACACGGCAAACGGAATGAGGTATACAAAGCCCTCGTTTTCGTGCCAGATGAACTCGATAACGCTCTTGCCGTTCTGAAGGAAACGCACGGTCGGGTCATTATCGGGGGTCTTCTGGTAACGGATAACCTTATATACGGCAAGGGGCTTGCCCATATCCATTACTGCTATATTGAAGGTACGGTTGGGGTTTTCAGCCTCACCGAATCTTCCGAGTTGTTTTTTTCTGATAAATGCAAAGCAGAACTCAACGAGGTTTATATATTCGCCCTTGTGGATAGTAAGATTAACAAGGTTTTCTTTTATTCTTGCCTGTTCTTCTTCCGATACCTTGAAGATGATCTCTGTACCTTTGAATACAGGAGCAGTCAGATTAAGCTCTCTTATCTTAAGAATGCCGGCATCGTTTACGATCCTGAAATTGAAGTTATTTGAACGCAGTTTCAGCCATTCGACATTCATAAATACGCTCTTTGAACCTACGCCGAAACGACCCTCACGGGACTTATCGCCGTCACTTCTGCCGATACTCAGATAGTAGAGTATCTGTTCAAGCGTGAAACCGTCTTCGTTATATGTAAGCCTTACTTCGCCGTCCTGCTCAAAGTTGAACAGTACCTTGATATCCGGGTCTGAATAGTAACAGCCGAATGTGTTTTGTAAAAGCTCTCTGATTATCGACTCTTTCGGATAGTCGCTTACCGACAGAGAAGCGTTGTACGGAGTACGTCCTCCGAATACCGAGTTGAAATAGTCTTTGAACGGAGTGCTGTCGGCTTCACCTGTGTAAAGCAGGTTCTGCATCTTCATCAGCGACTGTTCCATTACCTCGCTGTTTTCGTTGGCATGCGCCTGATAAAAGTCGCCTAAAAGTCCCGCGATTTCTTCGTTACGAAAAGCCTCCACCTTACATCACTCCCTCGTTGTATTTTTTCATAAATTGTCTGAAAGTTTCCTGTATCATAAAGTTGTCGGTGAGAAACCGCCACGAATTAAGCAATACAGGCATCTTTAACGTGTCGGGAAGCTCATTTACGCATAAACGCAGCTCTGCATTTTTGTTGTCGGTAATGAAATTCTCAAACATCTTCTGTGCGGCGCGAATACCTGATGAAATGTCATCTGTGGTGCACCGCTCCTTATATGCCCGGAACTGTTCGCTGTAAAGGCTCTCTTCAAGCTCTGCACCGCCGAGTGCAACGATGTGCTGCTGTTCGTCAAGATAGAGCAGAGAACCGCTAAAGCGCTCAAGCGCTTCCTTTATCATAGGCTTCAGCACCTTTTCATCGGTGGTAGTGTTTTCCTTTATCCTGTTTTCGATGCCGAACGCACGGTATATCTTGTCAAGCTTCAGCTTTGTATATTCGTGAGTCTTGACTGCCGTGGAGATATCTATTAACGGTGAGATATTATAATCGGCTCTGAACTGGGTAATCACATCATGACAGTTTGAAACTTCACCTGTGTATGAGCATACATACTGCAGATCCCTTATCCCGTTTGTTATCAGCTGTGCGGCATTCGGAATGTCAAACAGCACATTTCTGCCGGGAAGTCCTGCGACTATGCTCTTGTATATTTTGCCGAAAAGCACCTTTGACAGCATTCTTGAATCAAGCAGATTGTTCTTGTCGGAGAATATGATAAATTCTCTTGACTGTTCGTTCTTTCCGCCGTGACGCGCGGCACGCTGTTCAAATATAACGGGGCTGTCGGGAAGCTCATAGTTGAATATGTGAGTGAAGTTTTTTACCTGTGGATTTATAGAACCTATCTTGTCAACGGTAAGAACAATTCTTGCGTTGTCGCGGGTTTCATTTGTGAAGTTGTCGTATCTTGTGTTGAAGATGTCGCCTCTGTCGATCTTTAACAGTCCGTTGATATTCGGATAAAGAGCAGAAATAACTTTTTTCAGGTACAGTATAGTCGAACCTGTCACGCAGTAAACAACAGCACGGTTCTCCGAGCCTTTGAGCACATCGTCAAGCTTTGTCAGGAAACAGTCAAGCTTCTTGTCGACATCGCGTAACTCCTGAACATCGGCTACGTTATATGACGGCTTGGTATAGGTCTTTTTTGCTTCAAGACCGTATTCTTCAAAAATGTTGCCGCCCTGTGCGTAAAGCGGGAGTCCTGTTTTAATATCGATGAGTCTTCGTGAATTTGAAATGAAATCCTGCGAGAACTCATATTCAAGCATTGTGACGTTTCTTGACACTTCGCCGTTATATACAGACTTGTCAAAATAGCGCATTACGGGGGTATCGGGATCAAAGCAGATAGTCTTTTTGTCAAAGCTTATGCTGTCTACTGCCGCCGCTTTGCTTTCATCGGCAAGCAGGCTCTTTACAAGACCTCTTATTTCATCATAGCTCTGCATATAGCCGCAGGGGATAGGGCTGAGTATTACAAGCTTTTCTGTCTTTGCGCGCAAATGCTCTGTATACAGGTCGCATTTAATTCCTGAGGTGCTGAGACCTGCGTCGATTATGACAAGATCCCAGGTAAGACCCGCATCTGCAAACCTCTGCATAAGAGAATTATCGGATGCAAGCGCTTCTTCTGCGATTATATATGTATTCGGCATATTCTCGTTGAAGTAGGTGATAGCTTTTGATGAACCGGATATCATCTTGAAATCAACGCCGTTTGATGTTACAACCGAGCGATACCAGCTATGCATAAGATGCCTGGGGCATATCAGCAGGATATTGGGAGTCTGCTTTTCAAGCACGGTATCGAGTATGCTTATCTGAGCCTTTGTCGATTTGTCTGCGCCGTATTCGTCGAGAACAAGGCAAAAGCCGAATTTATTTAACTTTTCGTGAAAAGAACAGCTGATCGCACTTATATCTTTGCCATAGTACGATATCCATTTTATCTCTTCGGTATTCACTGGATCACCCTCCGCTCTGCCCGCATACACAAACCGGGCTGAATAATATAACTATTATAATACATTTGAGCATTTTTTACAACCGATATTTCGCATTTTATAGAATTTCAATAAAAATTTGCACACGAATTTAGCAAAAAGCTACAAATGCCTGATCGGTTTACTCTATATGATTATAAGAAAAAATTTACGGAAATGTCTTCACTTTGTTCGACTTTACTTGACAAAACACGATAAATATAGTATGATACTGGTATATGTCAAAAGGGAGTGGTGCGCTTGTATTTCGGTAGCGTCAGATTTTTCAAGCATCTGATACTGACTGTTACGGCTTTGCTCATAATTGTGCCTACGGTGCTTTGTATAATTTTTGCTGTAGACAATGCCAAAAAGGCGGAAGAGATAGACAGGCTCAATTCACGTCTGTCGGCACAGTCGGAAGACATATCGGCTTCGGCGACAGAAAGTTCCGATGACTCTAAAGGCGATAGCACTGCGGAGAATACAAATAAAGCGGAACCTTCTGTGACCGAAAGCAAGCCCGCTGAAACGACTACATCGCAGACTACAGCGCAGACAACACCCGTTGCTTCATCACAGACAGAAACAACACCGGACACAACAAAAGAGCCGGCAAGTACACCTGAGAGCAGTGATGAAACATCAAACAGCAGTGCTGATGATAAGCTGTATACTGAACTTTACCCGGAGCTTTATGCGGATAAATATGACGGTGAATATGAAGACAGCAAAAACACCGTATATCTCACATTTGATGACGGCCCTTCGGTGCTGACAGAAAATCTGCTGTATTATTTACGGCAGGAAAACGTAAAGGCTACATTCTTTGTTGTTCCCGAGCGCACGGAGTATTGTTATTCGTTACTGAAAGAAATAAGTGATGCGGGACATACGATAGGTATCCATTCCGCCTCCCATGATTACGAAAAGATATATGCTTCGGTAGACGCGTTTCTTGACGATTTCAAGGAAGCGTATGATATCGTTCTTGAAGCGACGGGAAAAGCACCTGATATATACAGATTTCCCGGTGGCAGTGTAAATGACTATAATGCGGCTACGCGCGATGATATAATTGCGGAAATGGACCGCAGAGGATTTACATATTTCGATTGGAACGTGGACAGCAACGACTGGCAAGGCTATGGTTGGACAACGCTTTACACAAATGTACTTGCAGACGCACAGGAGTTTTCGACACCCGTTATACTGTTTCACAACACAGGGGATCGAGATAATACCGTACTTGTGATAGAGGATATCATCAAGGCGCTGAAAGATAAAGGATATAAATTCGGCAGTCTTTCGCAGAAGACCGAACCGATCCAATTTCAATAAATAATTCTGATTTCAAGAAAGGGATAACAATGGGAATCAAGGATAATTTTTCACAGGCTATGAAGGAGCTTACAAATCCCAGATCGTCCGATAACCGCAAAGAGGTCAAGGATGTTGCGGCATATATGAATGATACTGCCGACACACAGCCGGGTGAACCTGCACAGAATGCGCAGCCTGCTCAGGATAACGTACAGCCCTCACAGACTTTCGGAGCAAATGCACAGGAACAGAATGCACAGCAGGGTACAACTGCAAACAGCGGTTTTTCCGGACAGAATGCAGGACAGGATTTTTCACAGCGTATAGCGCGTGACATGAATGATCAGTATAATCAGAATAACAGCTATTCTCAGAGTACGCAGAACAGCGGATTTGCTCAGAACGTTCAGGATAACAGCTTTAACCAGGGTATGCAGAGCAATCAGAATAACGGCTTTGCACAGAATATGCAGAATGCACAGAGCGGCACATTTGCACAGGATAACGGCGGTTCGGGCTATGGCGGAACGCCTTTTGCAGGCAGCGTGAGAGCAGACGGCGCTCAGGAAATGACGGTTATCTCAAAGAACACGATGATCGACGGCAATGTACGCTCGTTCGCCGATATGAAGATAGACGGCAACATCAAGGGCAATGTTGAAACTACCAAGAATATCAACATAAACGGCAAGGTCGTAGGCGACCTCACCTGCGATAACATCAGTATGAAAAACTCTGCCGTGCAGGGCAACGTTCGTCTTAAGGGTCAGGCGATAATGGCAAATGACTCTATGCTGATAGGCGACCTTACATCTCAGGTAGCCCAGCTCAACGGCAAGATAAAGGGCAATATCGAGATCTCCGGCAAGATACAGCTTGACAGGGATTCTGTTATAATCGGTGATATCAAGGCAGGCTCTATCGCTATATCGGATGGCGCAGTCATAAACGGTTTTGTAACGACAACTTACCTTTCAAAGGACGAAAGTGCAAACATCTTCCCCGAAAGCATAGCACTCGGAGAATAAGCGTATCATTTAACATTCAGCCCTGCCATGCGGGGCTTTTGTTGACGTAGGAGAATTTTATGCCGGTTAATACAGAAAATAAGGTGTTGACACCTGAACAGACAGAAAGCAACAAGCAGGAGATACTCGATATCTTTGCAAAGCACGTTCACAGGGACGGCGTTGAAAAGCTGCTCGACTATCTTGTAAATAAGAGCGATTTCTTTACAGCACCCGCAAGCACACGCTTTCACGGCTCGTATGACGGCGGACTTGCACAGCATTCGCTGAATGTATATCACTGCTTCAAGGCGTACCTTGAGCGCGAGCGTGTGCGTGATATGTACAAGCTCACGGCAAGCGAGGAAACTATCGCGATATGCGCTCTGCTACACGATATTTGCAAGGTGGACGTTTACACAAGAGGCACGCGCAACGTCAAGAATGAGCAGACAGGGCAGTGGGAAAAAGTGCCTACATACTTCTTTGATGATAAGTTGCCTTACGGACACGGCGAAAAGTCCGTTTATATGATAACGGGCTTTATGCGGCTTACTCGCGAGGAGGCGTTCGCTATCCGCTATCATATGGGATTTTCGGGAGAAGAGAACGTAAACAACGTAGGAAAGGCATTCGAGATGTTCCCGCTTGCATTTGCGCTGAGCACGGCGGATATGGAAGCTTCGTATTTCCTTGATTGATATTTAAAAGGAGCTGTGACGGAATTTTCATGTTTCGTTACAGCTCCTTTTTCGACAGCGGCAAAGCGGTCGGCGGCGGTTCTCACTATGGTTGAATTTTTCTCAACAAATGAGCTATGGACAAATTCGCCTAAATCGAATATTATTTTAACAGGAGCTCCAAATGAATAATACGGAGGTAAACACTATGCTTAAACTTGGCGAAAACCTAAAGAAATTCCGATTACAGCGAGAGCTTACGCAGGAACAGCTTGCGGATATTCTCGGCGTTTCGGCACAGGCGGTAAGCCGTTGGGAGAATGGAACGACTTATCCCGATATAACACTGCTCCCGACTGTTGCAAGCTATTTTGAGATCACGCTTGACGAGCTTATGGGAATGGATAATTGGAGGAGCGAGGAACAGCTGAAAGGATTGATATCGCAGTTGGATGAGAACGGCTCAAAGGGCTTTATCTATGAGAACATTCTGCTTTTGCGTGATGCGGTAAAAACCTATCCTACAAATTACGAGCTTCAATTCAGGCTTGTCGACCAGCTTACATTCTGCGGGTATAAAAACGGTCGGGGATTATCCGAAGAAGAAACAATCAGCTTTAATCGAGAGGCTGCCGAAATCGGAAACCGCATTTTATCGCATTGCACAGACGGTGTAATTATCAACTGCACGACTAAGCAGCTCTGTTATATCTATTCAAGGCTCGGAGAAAAGGAAAAGGCGATAGAATATGCTAAGAAGCTTCCGAATATATGGTGTACCGATACGGTAGTTCTCGGGGATCTGTATGAGGGTGAACAGCAGAAAGCTCATCTTAAACGCGCAATCACATGGTATACGAATGTATTTTGGTGTGCGCTTATAAATCTTGCTGACCTCGGACACAAGGACGAAACGATGTCTGACGCGGAAAGAATAAAAATTCTGAAAAAGGCGCTCGCAATGTTTGAGCTTGTGTTTGAGAACGGTGATTATCTTAAGTACAGCTGTACGGTGTCGGCTACACATCGGTATATAGCGGATCTGGCTGTGTCGAAGGGTGATTACGAGCTTGCGTTATCAAGCTTTGAAAAAGCGGCTGAATTTGCGATAATGTCAGACACTCTCCCCGATAAGGCACATCACACATCTCTTCTTGTGAATGACCTTGAATACAGCCCGATCAATCTGGTCAAGAATTACGATTTCACTGACTGCAGGGAATTATACGATAAAATGCAGTCGGACAGATACGATGTAATCCGTGACGATAAGCGGTTTATAGCCGCGCTTGAGAAAATCGGCAGGTATTGTTAATTCGGAGTGCGGCAACTATCTATAAAATCCGCAAAGGCGCTTGAGGTGCTTGCACCGAGGACGGTGGATATAAAAGCTTCACATTTCCACGGTTGATAATAACCTACGCATAAGCAAAGAACCCCGCGAAATGCGGGGTTCAAACTGTTTATGAAGTGTTCAGCTTACTTACCGAGTGCAATCTTACCCATAGCGTCAGCCTGCATAATAGCGTCATACAGCTCAACGGGCTGTACATCGCCTGCGAGGTTGTGGATAGTTTCGCCGGGGATACAAGCGTTCTCGGAAATAGTCTTAACCTGCTCAGGTGTAGTAACGCCGATCTCTTCAAGTGTTACGGGCAGTCCTACCTCAAGGCAGAAGTCCTGTACTTCCTTAAATTCTTCCTTGGGTGCACCCTCAAGCACGAGCTGTACAAGTGTGCCGAGTGCAACGCAGCAGCCGTGATCTGCGTGCTTTATTCCGAGAGAAGTTACGCCGTTGTAGAACGAATGAGCGGCGGCACAGTTTACGTTATCAGCACCGACACCGGAGAGGTAAACGTTAGCCTCAACGATATTCTCAAGCGCGGGAGTAACTGCGTGTACCTTACAAGCCTCAATAGCCTGCTTGCCATATTCGCGGAGCGTGTCGTAGCAAAGACGTGCGAGCGCCTGTCCCGCTCTTGTGATACCTGTACCCTCAAGGCTAGCGGACTCCGTACGGATAGAAGCACGACCCTCAAAATATGTGCCGAGCGCATCGCCCATACCTGCGATAAGGAACTTGACGGGCGCATTGGCGATAACGGTCGTATCGACCATTACGGCATCAGGATTTGTGGGGTAGAACAGATACTTGTCGAAGCTGTGGTCATCATTATAAATTACCGAAAGACCTGTGCAGGGAGCATCTGTAGCCGCAACTGTAGGCACGATAACAATGTGTCTGCCGCTGTAATATGCGGTAGCCTTAGCTGTATCAACGGCACTTCCGCCGCCTACAGCTACAACTGTATCAATATTATCCTGCTCGACAATAGCCTTCATCTTGTTTATTTCGCCATTGCTGGATATTCCGCCGAAAATCTCGTAACGTCTGTAGTCGTCAAGACCGTCAAAGCTCTTTTCTATCTTGTCATGGCAGGCTTTGTAGCCGCTGTTTGAGCATACAAACAGCCAACGCTTGCCCATATAACCCATTTCTTCATGGAATTTAAGAAGAGCATCTCTGCCCTGAACATATTTGAGCGGTTCACGCATCGCTCTGAGTCTTCCCATCATAATTGAAGCACCTCCGTAGATTTATAGAAATTAGCGGATATTATATCCGTTTTTACGACTTATTTATATCACATTTTAGGAGCAATGTCAATATTTATGGGCATTCCGATTTTTGATATTGATATGCTGAATTTTCATTACTGAGAATTTTAAGCCAAATCAAATAAGCAGTTACACTGTTTATCGCCGGATCATAAGATGATAAACAATGTAACTGCTTATTATTTGCGGAAGAAATTTTAATGCTTTTTCTTTTGCGCGTTAATTTCCAAAGTAAGCTCCGCTTTCTTTTCCACAGTTTAACTTACATCGGAAATAAACGTATAAAGTCGGCGAGAGTCAGACTTCTGCGTACTGCTTTCTGCCTGTTTCAAATATATTTCCGCCGACAGCATCTATCGCTACTATAAGCGGAAATTTATCAAACGTCAGTTTTTTTACACTTTCACAGCCGAGGTCTTCAAATGCAATAACCTCGCACTCTGTGATACATTGGCAGGCAAGCGCACCTGCGCCTCCTATTGCACAGAAATATACTGCGCCGTTGCGTTTTATGGCATCGACCACTGCCGGTTTACGTTCGCCCTTGCCTATCATTGCAGAAAGCCCCATATCAAGGAGCAGAGGAGCATACGGATCCATTCTGCCCGATGTTGTCGGACCGCATGAGCCGATAGCCATACCGTCTTTTGTGCCTGTCGGACCGGCATAGTAGATAGCCGCACCGTCTATTTTGAAAGGGAGCTTACCGCCGTTTTCGATAAGTTGTTTTATGCGCTTGTGCGCCGCATCGCGCGATGTGTATACTGTGCCGCTGAGTTCTACCTTGTCGCCGGCTCTGAGTGTTTTCGCTTTTTCTTTAAGTTCGCTTGTGTTGAGTTCCAAAACTGTTCTCCTTGTTTTTACCGAATTTATTATGCCGGAAAGCAAAAGCTTTCCGGCATTTGATTATTAAAGGTCAAAGAAGCCGACGTTGTCTGAGCTCATCTCATCATCGTCATCGTTATCATTAAGCCCTTCCATCATCTTAAGATCCCACGAAGGATCATACTGTGCGGTGTTAGTGTTCATATTGTCATTGATGCCGCCGAGCATTGAAGAATAATCCGACATATCGATCTTTTCTTCTTTTGCCGATGCCGCAGGAGCGGTAGGATCATCAAACGAAGATGTCATTCCGTCATCATCGACCGTCTTGTGAGAAGGAGGCGGTGTGATTGTCATTCCGTTCATCTGAGCTTCAAGATCTTTCCAAGGATCATTAGCGTTACTTTCTTTACCGGCAACACCCATCGAACGACTCTCGTTCAATTTTTCTTTAGGCTTTTCGGTTCCGCGGTCAGCTGTACGTCCAACCTCGGCGGGCGTATCGGCAAGTAAATCGCTGAAATCGTCCGTTGCGGGAGCGGGCTCAGGCTTGGCTTCAGGCGCAGGAGCGGGCTCTTCCGCTAACAGGTCGCTGAAATCGTCTGTTGCGGGAGCAGGCTCGGCCTTGGTTACTGGCGCAGGAGCGGGCTCTTCTGCTAACAGATCGCTGAAATCGTCTGTTGCGTGAGCAGGCTCGACCTTGGCTACTGGCGCGGGAGCGGGCTCTTCTGCTAATAGATCGCTGAAATCGTCAGCTTCGGGAGCGGGCTCTTCTGCCGGTGCGGCAGTGACCTCCGGTTCTTCTGTCAGGAGATCGGAAATGCCGGTGACAGCAGGTGCTTCTTCTACAAGAAGATCGCCGGTATCGACATTATCTGCTGAAATATCATCATCGCCGGATACTATTTCAAATGAGCTTAACAGACCGTTATTGTCCGAAAGCATATCATCAATATCATCATCGCCGTCATCTGTCTGTGCCGGCATATCAAGCTTAAGTTCAAAGCTGTAAGGTTCAACATTCATCGGAGCATATGAATTTAGCTCGCTTTCGTCAAAGCCGCCGATATTCTCAAGCTCGGCTTTCGCAGCACTGAGCTCTTCGTTGTCGGAAAGCTTTTCTTCCAGGATATCTGCGGCTTCAGCAGCCGGAACATCTTTGCTCTTAGCTTCTTCAACAGCCTTTGAAACCGCATCGTTTACAGCGCTTACCTCATCGGAAGCCTTGCTTTTTGCTTCGTCCATTGCTTCGGTGATGGCACTTTGAGCATTTGCAATCGCATCATTTAAAGCACTGCTTACAGCAGCAAGTACAGCGGCAATGTCAATTGCAGGAGCAACAGCTCCGCTTGACGTTACATTTTCGGCGAAAGTGCCGGCTTTTTCAAGAACCGCCTGTTTGTAATCATATGTTTTCTGAACAGTATCGGCAAAATATGCCTTTGCGGCTGTGATGATCTCTTCCGCTTTTTTCTGCGCGTCTGCGATAACCGCATTTGCATCGGCGTTTGCCTTGGCGGATATCTCGGCAAGCTGTGCGGGATCTATTGTTCCGCCGCTGTGCTTTGCCTTGTCTATCTTGGTTGCCGCCTGCTTTTTGAATGCGGCAAACTCTTCTGTCAGAGCGGAATGCTTATCCTGGAGGACATGGAGCTCCTTTTCGGTCTGTGCAAGCTTGCGTCTTTCATCGAGAACTTGTTTTCTGCTTTCGAGTATCTGCGCGTCAAGCTCGGCTTTTTTCTTTTCAAGCTCTGCTGTAAGCTCATTGTCTGCGCCTTCGTTTGCCTGCTTTTTTTCCTCAAGAGCTCTCTTCAGTTCGTCGTTTTCTTCCTTAAGGGCTTTGCGCTCTTTGTTATGCTGTACTATGTATGCCATTACTTCGTTTTTGTCGAAGCCTAGAGGCGATGTTTTAAATTCACCGTTTGATGAAGTCGGTTTTTTCTGTTCAGCCATTATCTTACCCCCTGAAAATCTGGTTATTGTTATTATAACAAAAATACTTCGTTAATTCAATAGCGATTTGTAAAGTTTTATCAATTACCCAAAAATGAGAGCCGCTATTGGTGATTTTAACGAAAATTTGATGCCCGCTATTGTATTTTATCGGTTTGTAGTGTATAATAGTATAAACAACCTTAAAATTATTTCGGTTTTTTGAAGATATTAACGAAAGGACTGATACTTTATGATCGATAAAACAATGCCGTTTTCACTTAAAGACGAAAGAGAAAACGAGATGAAGGAAATATTGACTACCGTTTACGGCGCGCTCAAGGAGAAAGGCTACAATCCTATAAATCAGCTCGTCGGCTATATTTTGTCCGAAGATCCTACCTATATAACTACATACAACAATGCCCGCAGTCTCATACGTCATATAGATCGTGATGAGCTTTTGCAGGCTATGGTAAAGACATATCTGGGCAACTGACACCAATAATTACAATGAATTACGATCACTCTTTTACGGATACTATTTTCGTAAAGGGGTGATTTTTTTGCATGAAAAACTGGCGGCGGTTATAACGGCGGTGATATTTATGTGCGGCTGTACCGCAGAAAAAGCCACAACAGGTCGGAACTCCGGGCAAACTGACAGGGGAGGTCAGACACCTGCCGAGGCGGCTCTTCTTGCGGACAATACCGAAAAAGTGTGCTATGGACAAGGATACGAAACCGACACCGAAAATCGTCCTGTCGGCTCGCTTCAGGCTCAGGAAAAGTACGGTGAGTATGGCGGGGTATTTATAGGCAGCAAGGATGACAAGACGATATACCTCACTTTTGATGAAGGGTACGAAAACGGCTGTACAGGTCGGATACTCGATATCTTAAAATCAAAGAACGTAAAGGCTACATTCTATGTTACGCTTGACTATGTAAAGAGCAGTCCCGAGCTTGTCAGCCGTATGATAAACGAGGGTCACGAGGTAGGAAATCACACTTGCACACACCCGTCCTTACCGGATATCAGTAACGAAGAAGTGATTGAAGAGCTTAACGGACTTCAGCGTTATGTCAGTGAAAACTTCGGCGGATACAGGATGAGTACTATGCGCCCGCCGCGTGGTGAGTTCTCGGTAAGAACGCTCAGGGCGGCAAAGAATGCGGGATACGCCACCGTATTGTGGTCGTTTGCTTATAACGACTGGAACGTTGACGATCAGCCCGACAGAACAAAGGCGTATGAACGCATAACCTCCGCAACGCACAACGGTGCCATCTATCTTCTCCATGCAGTGTCCGAAACCAACACGGCAATACTTGCCGATGTAATTGATTACTGGCAGGAAAACGGCTATACCGTCAGAAGCGTAAAGGAATAAAAAAAGAGCATCGGAGCATAATAATGCAATCCGATGCTTTTAAAGCACAAAAAGAAAACGCCCCCGTGGGGGCGCTACGTTAAATCGTTATTCTCAGGAAACAGCGTTTAACTTCTTAGCAAGCTGAGATTTTTTTCTGGCTGCGGCATTCTTGTGGATAATACCCTTTGCTGCTGCCTTGTCAACTGCTTTAACTGCAACCTTAACGTTGTCAGCGTTAGTATCAGCGTCAACCTTCTTCAGAATAGTCTTAAGAGCGGTCTTGTCAGCCTTGTTACGAGCCTGCTTTGTAGCAGATACTAAAACTCTCTTCTTGGCAGATTTAATGTTAGGCACTTACGGCACCTCCTTCTATTCAGATCTACATATAATCATAGTTATATTTCACAATACGATTTATTATAGCACGTCCGATTTAAAATTGCAATAGTTTTTGCGATTTTTTTAAAATTTTTTCTCAGCGGAGGTTAACTTTATGAAGATGACCGGCAGAACAGAGCTTGCAAGTGAGTTTCCAACCCGAAAAAACGGCATAGTATGCGGAAGCTATGAGCTTTACGGCGAAAGGATAACAGAAATAGTAATATCGGAAGAGGAAAAAGCAGCTTTCGATCGTCCGAGCGGAAAATATTATGTGATAGAAAGCGGAGATGTACCGTATGTTGACGGGCAGATACGGGCACTTTGCACGGTCCTGCGTAAGCTTCTTCCGGAAGGGAAGTGTCTTGTAGCAGGGCTCGGAAATCCGTCAGTCGCTTCGGACAGTCTGGGGTGGAAAACGGCAGGCAAGGTTCTGGCGACCTCGCAATTTGTCGAAAACGTTCACGGTACAGATGGGATCGGAAATATTGCGGTCATACGCACTGATGTCAGCTCAAACTCCGGTATTGACAGTGTATATCATACCATATTCTGTGCCGAGAAAATAAATGCCGATTATATAATTGCGATCGACAGTCTTACCTGCAGTGATCCCGGGAGGTTGTGCAGGACTATACAGATAACCGACACCGGGATAGCTCCCGGCAGCGGTATCGGCGGCAACAAGAAGCAGCTTGACAGACATACGGCGGGTATTCCCGTTATCGCTGTTGGTGTGCCGACATCTATGGAGTATGAAAACGCAAGCGAAAAATTCCTTGTAACAAGGCACGATATCGATATAAAAATATCCGGATACTCACATATAATATCGGCGGCGATAAATCGTACGCTTTGTCCGTCCCTTTCGCAGGAGGATATAGCTATGCTGATGAATTATTCGTGAATAAAAACGCGTAGCTGTTCATAAGCTGTATCGAAAGGATGGTGCTTATGAACAGCAATAAAAGCAAAGGCATTATAAGATTAGCAATAGCAGGACTTACTGCGGCAGTAATTTCGTTTACGCTTACAGGTGTAGCGGAAAATGCAATGAGCGGAGCAATGTGCAGTGATGATATCATATGTGGGATCAAAAGGCTGACAATGTACAGCGCAACATTGGCTATGCCGATAAATGAATTTGACACAAACGAAAGTACACAGACCGATGATACCGTTTCGCAGGACAAGCACGAAACCTTCGCCGAGGAAACATCGTCAGTGGACAGTATTGAAGAAGTTCCGCAAAGCGAGAGCGTGACCTCATCAAATACACCGAGCGTTATGGAAAGCGAGCCGACAGAGTCGCTTGTCCCGGCGGCGGCTCATGTGGAAAGCAAGACAGGTCTTATTTCGCTGAATATCAGAAAAGATAAAGACGACCTTAACGGTTACACGGCAAAAGACGGTATCATACAGGAAAAGCACTACGGCAAGATCACAGGCGACAATGCAATAGATTTAAAACACGGTCAGGTGAGAAACTGCACCGAAATGCCGTCAAATGTTTTGCTGACCGAGGGTACAAGAAAACCGGGTATCAGGATAGAAAGCGGCAGTGACCCACAGGTGCTGATAATACATACTCATACCACCGAAAGCTATGAGCGTAACAGTGACGGATATTACGATACCTCCTATTCGGGACGGTCGCTGTGTCCCGCAAACAGTGTTGTCGGAGTGGGAGCGGTTCTTGCACAGACGCTTGCCGACAACGGCATAAGCACAATTCATGACGGTACGGTTTTTGATGATCCGGTATACAATTATTCATATTCCCGAAGCAGGGAGCGCATAGCAGAGATACTTAAAGAGTATCCGTCAATAAAGGTGGTGCTTGATATCCACCGTGACGGAATAGCGGACGGAGATGTCAGAATTGCTCCGGTGACGGAGATAAACGGCAAAAAAGCCGCGCAGATAATGATAATATGCGGTTGTGACGATGGCACGGGAATATTGCCGGATTATATACATAATCTCAGATTTGCAACCTATCTGCAAAACGGCATCGAAGCCGATAATGAGGGGCTTACACGTCCTATGCTGTTTGATTATCGCTTTTATAATCAGGATCTTACGAGGGGGTCGCTTGTCATCGAGTTCGGAGCGCTTGCAAACGATATAAGTCAGGTCAGATATTCCGCAGAGCTTGCGGGAAAAAGCATTGCGCGCCTGCTAGGAGAGCTGATGTAAAAATGTAAACATTGTGCAATTTTCACAATTACTTTACTTCTGTTTTGTAAGAAGCGGCATAGACAAATTTCTCAGAATATGTTATAATAACCCCAGGCATAAAATCCGCTGAAAGCGGATTTTGCCGTGCTTTGCACGGCTTGCGGCACACCGCAAGTCTGAGAACATTTTAACATAAAAACTTTTGCCGACAGGCAAAAGACGGCGTACCGCCGTGTCGGTTTACGCCGTCTTGATTTTATGTTATAATATATTAAACGCATTATACTGTAATGCGTTAAACAATAACTTATGAGAGGGAAGAGCAATGAAAAATTATCTTAAACGACCGCTTGCGGGGATACTTGCTTTATCGCTTTGCTTTGGCTCTGTATCTTTACAGGCGTTTGCAGACGAGCTTGAGTGGGGAACGGCGCAGACAGAAATAGCGATGGCAATAGGCGATGTTCAGCGTCCGTCTGAAAACGTGATAATCACCACGGCCGACGGTAATTATCCTGTAAATGACGAAACAACTATATACATAGATAAAGGTACATCGTGTGAGTTTAATTTGCGGATCGGCGACGGTGTCGAAAACTGTGACGACAGCATTATATTAGGTATAGCCGATGATGCAGAGAAGAAAATAGAATGCAAACGGAAGCCCACAGATGACCCTTTACAGGAAACGCTTACTGTTAAGGGCATAACTCCGGGTTCATATTCAGTTGTAGTTGCAACAAAAAGCGGTAAAGCAAATCAGAAAATAAATTTAGTTGTACTTAGTCCGCTGACAGAAGCAAAGATCAAAAACGGCAACAAAGATATAACCGGAAGCATAGGCGGGGTTATGATAAGGGATAATCAGCGGCTCCAGCTTAAAATCGCAAATACTCCGTCAAACACGACCGATACCATAGTGTGGAGTGTCAGCGACACTGCTAAGGCTAAGATATCTTCCGACGGTGTGCTCACCGCTAAAAGTGCAGGCACGATAACGGTAACTGCATCGGCTGTAAATCCGTATTATGATAAATACAACTATCCCGCACAGCAGCTCAAAGCATACGGCCTTAATCAGAGAACATACAGTTGCTCGACTACTATTACTATACTTGAGTCAAACGCGATGAAGAATCTTCGCTTTAAAGACGAAAACGGCAATACGGTAAGTTCGATCAACCTGAACACAGGCGATAAGTATGACGCCAGCAGCATTCTTAAATACGATGTGGAAAAAGACGGGAACTCTTCTACCGATGAAATAATATGGCAGTCAAGTGATACATCGGTAGTTGCGGTAGATGAAAAGACCGGTATGTTGACCGCACAGAACAAGAGCGGCTTTGCTACTGTTACGGCAATGACCGACAGTGCAGATCCTGTCAAGGCTTCGTTTGTTGTAAATGTATCTTCCCCTGCAACTGTTCTTTCATTCAGCAGCAATAAGTATATGATGGATATGGATGGAAGAAATGAGTATGATATAATAGCAATCGAATCTCCCAATACGGCAGACGAACCTCTGGTATGCTCGGTTTCACAAGATGAAAACGGCAATGACATTGCAGAGGTTATCAGAATAACGGACGGAAAGACTCCAAACATAAAAATAATCAGACTTAAGGCTCTTAAGACCGGTACGGCAAAAATCACGGTAAGTACCGACAGAATTGCTTCAGATGATGGTGAAGCGCCCGAGAATATCTCGGCAACCTGTGAGCTGCAGGTCGTAGACTCTATAGAGTCATATGCCTCATTCAAAATTAAAGAGCCTATAGCCGATGTTGTATATAACGGCACGGTTCAGCGCCTTAAGCCGATAGTTACGGATGCCGCAGGAAACGAGCTTACAGAGGATAAGGACTATACTCTTAAATACACAGGCGACACATTTAATGCAGGACTGGTTACCGTGCGTGTTGCTGGTATAGAGTCTGCCGCACAGTATGGAACGCTCGATGTGACATATCAGATACTTCCTGCCGATATCAGTGAGATAACAAAACCGACTTTAAGCAATATGACTTATAACTTCGGCAGTGAGCTCAAACCTACTGTACCGGCGATCAAGTATCGCAATCTTTCGCTCATTCGGAATACTGATTTTACCGTAGAGTACATAAATAATATCAATGTAGGTACAGCAACGGCAATAATCACCGGTAAGGGCAACTATACCGGCAGCATTAAGGCAGACTATGAAATTCAGCCTAAAAGCATATCCGGTGCACAGGTAAGCAGTGTTGCTCCGATCACATACACCGGTGACGAAATAACCCCCGATTATACGCTGACAATGAACGGCAACAAGACCACTCTTGTTGAAAATGAAGACTATACAGTCGAATTCAGCAACAATGTAAATGTGGGTAATGCAAGCGTTGTATTTACAGGTATCGGAAACTATACCGGTGCGACATCTAAAAAAACTTTCAAAATAGCAAAGAAGAATGTAACCGAAGACAATGAAGTAAGCGTCAGCGATATACCTGATCAGGGATATATGGGCGGTATGCCTGTTGCGCCTGAGATGACAGTAACTTATAACGGCAGAACGCTTACAGAGTATGTTGATTATACATTGAAATTTTCCGACAACTGTAATCCCGGCAACGAAGCATCGGTTGTTATTGATTTTAGTAAATCGCTGAACTTCACCGGATCACTCAAGAGATTTTTCGCTATCGTGAACAGAGATGTCGAAAATCCGGGCAAGGGCATAAAGGCATTTGATAAAAACGGCAAGGAAATAGCAAATGACGCTGTGCTTTATGTAGATGTAAAAGAAGTTATGGACATCGATATCGCTATAGATGATGCCGATAACACCGATGACTGTCTGCTGGTGGCTATACAGTCAAGCAACCAGAATGCCGGTGTAGCATTTACTAAGTATTCAAGGGACGGTAAAACAGCAACTGTCAGTGTAACAGGTAAAAAACAGGGCTCTTTTGAAATGCAGATCTCATCGCTCAGCGGTGAAATGAATAAGAAGCTTAAGTTTACAATACTTCAGCCTGCCGAGAAGCTTGAAATTTATAACGGTAAAAATAAGGTCACCAATGGTGGCGTATTTGTGGCAGAAAATCATCAGACGGCATTTACTGTAAAATACACTCCGAGCAACACGACCGATAAAGTAGAATGGTTCGTTGACGATACGGAAAAAGCCGAGATATCCAAGGATGAGGGTATATTGACAGCCAAGAAGGCGGGCACTGTAATAGTTACCGCTAAGGTGAAGCCTTCCGAAAATTCAGATAGAGGCTTAAGAGTCACAACAACGGTAACGGTTGTTAAGGCAAACCCTATAACCGAGCTTAATTTCCCGTTTAAGGCAATTGACCTCAAGGTCGGCTCAACATATGACTGCAATGCGGTCGTAAAGAAATCTATAGAGGATTCAACAAAATCTTCAACAGATAATATTATTTGGAAATCCAGCGATACAAGTGTAGCCAAGGTCGATGAACTGACAGGAAAGATAACAGTCGGTAATAAAAAGGGTACGGCAACTATCACTGCTACTACGGATAATATGATCCCCGTAACGGCTTCTTTCGATATCAATGCTTATACTCCTGTAACTACAATGACTTTCTCGGCACAGAATTATACATTGCTGACAGGCAGTGAGTATGAAATCGAGCTAAAAGAAAATCCATCGACAGCAAACGAAAAGATAAGCTGGACCGTAAGCGATCCCGGCGTACTTAAAGTGATCAGCAGCAGCTATAATTCAGAATCGAATGTACAGGTGCTGAAGGTCAAGGCGCTTAAGACCGGTAACTGCAAGATAACAGCAAAGACTGTCAGAGAAGCAACGATAAACGATCCCGATCCGGTTCAGGTCGAAGCTACCTGCGGTGCTGTAGTTGTAGATCCCATCAAGATGGGCAACACGACTGTAACGCTATCTGCAACGGCATTTGAATATAACGGCAAGGAACAGAAGCCTACAGTTACAGTCAAGTATAACGGCAAGGCGCTTAATGAAAAGACTGATTATACGGTATCCTACCTCAATAACACCAATATCGGTACAGCAAAGGTAACCGTTACCGGTGTCGGCAGATATGTAGGTACAGTCAGCAAGACATTTGCTATAAAGCTTCCCGCTGTTAAGAATTTTAAGGTCAGCGAAAAGAACGCTGTCTCAGCTACATTTAAATGGTCAAAAAATTCAAATGCAGGCGGTTATATCATTGAAAAGTACAGCGGTGGTAAGTGGTCACGCGTTGCCAAGATTACTAATAACAGCACAACGACCTACAAAGCAAGCGGTCTTAAACCCGGTACTGTTTACAAGTTCAGAATAAGAGCGTACAAGATGAACGGCAAGGCAGCGGTTTACAGTAATTACAGCGCAACTATTGCGGAAAGAACCAATCCATCTGTAGTAACCGGTGCTAAACTCAGCGGCAGAGCAGCTGATGCGTTGCGCATCAACTGGACTAAGAATGCATCTGCTGACGGTTATATTGTTGAAATGTATCAGGGCAACAAGTGGGTACGCGCAGGAAAGATAACAAATAACAGCACGACCACGTTCAGAAAAGCAGGTCTTAAGGCTTCTACTGTATACAAGTTCAGAGTAAGAGCGTATAAAATGAGCGGCAAGACAGCGCTTTACGGCAATTACAGTGCTACTGTTACGGCAAGAACAAATCCGTCTGTTATGAAAGGCGTTAAAATAGGCGGAAAGTCTAAGGACGCATTACGCTTAAACTGGACTAAGAACGCTTCCGCACAGGGTTACATTGTTGAAATGTACAAGGGCGGAAAGTGGGTACGCGCCGCTAAGATTACAAAGGGCAATACCACTACTTTCAGAAAAGCGGGACTCGCAAAGAATACTACTTACAAGTTCAGAGTCAAAGCTTATTACATGAGCGGTAAGACTGCACTTTACGGTAATTACGGAAGTGTGAGCGGAAAGACTGCGGCAAAGTAAAGGCTTTAAAATTCAACATCTTTAACGGGCATCGGCATTTCATCGATGCCCGTTTAGTTTTCAAAAACGTTTTTGTAAGACAGAATAAGAGCCGCGATATTTTGATCGCGGCTCTCAGCTTGTAGAAAAAGTCTGTTTTTGAAATAAACTTCTGATTTATTATCCCTA
>ERZ826146.757-NODE-757-length-35621-cov-5.751476_pt1 | contig 35621 bp, 28 predicted proteins | sample MGYA00519857_ERZ826146 | MGnify/ENA primary metagenome ERZ826146 (study PRJEB31778, sample SAMEA3449222) | human gut metagenome | biome: human gut; feature: human-associated habitat; material: faeces | place: United Kingdom | collected 2010/2012 ...
TGTCCAAACGTGGAAGAGACACGGAATCCGATGCAAACATTCAGCCGGAAGAAATTCTCACATTTTTCTCAAACGAATATTCCATCTGCATTTCCACATGAAATCCCGAAGTGTGTTTCTTATAATATTACTTATCACTCAAAAGCAGTCTATGCTTATTGCGACAATTCTTTTGATTCTTGACAAGATGCCTGATGTCGTATATGATACAGATAGTTAGAAGAGACTAACTCGAAAGATCGTTGACACAGGAGGGATCGGCATGAGTCGTGAGACATGGGAGATTTTGCAGCAGATGGAGCCAAAAGATGTGGAATTGCAGCTTGCACTGCAGTGTGCGCCATTAATCGCAGGCTTAAAGCCGTCGAATCTGTTCAATATTCCGTGTGAGGGAGTATGTCAGGTCCGGGAGCTGATCCGGGATACCGGAATATCCATGTATGTGCTTTTTTCAACCGGCAGAAAAGCGGCTGTGCTCTTATACCGAAGAGAAAGCCTGAAAAAATACATGGAACAGGAACCAGTTGTGGGGATGCTGCATAAACTGGGGTATCAGGATACTTCCTTGGAGGCGGTGCTTCCTGTTTTCCGGATGCGTTACCGCAGATACATGCAGGAGCGCAGGGATTTCCCTCATGAGATGGGACTGCTTTTAGGCTATCCGGTGGAGGATGTGAGAGGGTTTATCGAGCATCAGGGAAGAGATTATCTCTGCACCGGGTACTGGAAGGTATATGAGAACCTGGAACAGAAGCAGCAGCTATTCCAGCGGTTTGAGTACGCGAAAGAAAATCTGGTACTGCTGCTTTCCTACGGAGTGGGAATGGCGGATATTATGGATATCTTCGGCGGGACCGGACAAAAGACGCTGTACCAGGAATGTGCAGGTTAGAAGTGATGGGAGGACACTGAAGAAGATTCAGTGTCCGTTTTTGTATCATGGAAATTTTTTTTTGCCGCACATTTTGCGCCGGAACTGGCGGGAGGCTTGACAAATAGGAAGTGATTGATAAAATAAGGTTAGTAAAAGCTAACTGAAAAGGAGGCTTGCAAATGAACTGGAGTGTATTTTACGGAATATTGATACCGTTTCTTGGAACATCGTTCGGCGCGGCGTGCGTGTTTTTTATGAAAAAGGAGATGGGAGACCGGCTGCAGCGTATGCTGACGGGATTTGCCGCAGGCGTGATGGTGGCGGCGTCGATCTGGAGTCTTTTGATTCCGGCGATGGAGCAGGTTGTCGATATGGGAAAGCTGGCGTTTGTGCCGGCAGTCGCAGGGTTCTGGTGTGGGATCCTGTTTCTTCTTCTGCTCGACCATATCATCCCGCATCTGCACCGTAACAGCCAGAGTGCGGAGGGACCGAAGAGCCAGCTGAAGCGCACGACGATGCTCGTGCTTGCCGTCACATTACATAATATCCCGGAAGGCATGGCGGTCGGCGTTGTGTATGCGGGGTATCTGGCGGGCAGCACCCAGATTTCCGCGGCGGCCGCGATGGCGCTGTCGCTTGGAATCGCGATTCAGAATTTCCCGGAGGGGGCGATTATTTCCATGCCGCTTCGGGCGGAGGGAACCGGAAAGCCGAAGGCATTCTTAGGAGGCGTGCTCTCGGGGATTGTGGAGCCGATCGGGGCGATTCTCACGATCCTGGCGGCGGGACTGATTGTCCCGGCACTGCCGTATCTGCTCAGTTTTGCGGCGGGGGCAATGCTCTATGTGGTCGTGGAGGAACTGATTCCGGAGATGTCGCAGGGAGAGCACTCGGATGTCGGCACGATATTTTTTGCGGTGGGATTCAGCGTCATGATGATGCTCGATGTGGCGCTGGGCTGACACTTTTATTAGAACGGGCGGATGGCTTTGTGTCTGCTGGGTATGAAAACGCCAGAAAAGATTCCGAAAAATATACCATAGAAACAGGAGTGGGAACAGATGAAAGTATATGAAGTTGGAGAGCAGGGAAAGCCAGTTCTCATGCTTTTTCCGGGAACCGGCTGTTACTGGCGCAGCAATTTTGGAAAGGTGATCGAGCCGCTGGCGGAGACATTCCGGGTGGCGTGCGTCTCTTACGACGGGTTTGACGAGACGGAACAGACGCAGTTTCCCACGATGATCGAGGAGACGGCGAAGATCGAGGAATATATTAAGGAACACTATGACGGGAAAATCTGTGCGGCGTACGGCTGCTCACTCGGCGGGTCATTCGTTGGACTTATGGCAGCACGCGGAGTGATTCATATGGATTATGGCATTCTCGGCGGTTCGGATCTGGATCAGTCTGCAAAACTGCCGGCGAAGCTGATGACAGCCCTGATGCTGCCGATGATTTATCCGTTTCTTACGACCGGCAGATTTCGGCTTCCGTTTTTAAACCGTAAGCTGGAGAAGTGGCGCAAGGCGGGAGACGGATATGTGGATGCGTTTATCGGCATGATGCGCGGCGCCGGTGTGGATCTCTCCTTTATCACAAAGGAGAGCCTGCGCAATCAGTTTTATTCGGATCTGATTACGCCGCTGCCGGATGCGATCGATCCGGCGGGCACCGAGATCCACATTTTATATGCCTTAAAGATGGGAGAAAAATACCGGGCGCGTTATCACAGGCATTTTGCGCACCCGGTACTGCATGAACTGGACATGCAGCATGAGGAGCTTCTTGCAGTACATCCGAAGGAATGGGTGGAGCTGATAGAGGATATATGCAGACAGAAGTAATACGGAGGAAGAACAGCAATGGAAAAAATTGTGGTAAAAGTGGATGGCATGCAGTGCGGAATGTGCGAGGCACATGTGAATGAGGCAGTGAGAGCTGCGTTTCCGGTGAAGAAGGTAACCTCTTCCCATGCAAAAGGGGAGACTGTCATTCTGACCGAACAGGACATCGATGATGCAAAGTTAAAGGAAGTCATTGACAAGACCGGCTATGAGGTGGGAACTGTGACGAGAGAACCTTATGAAAAGAAGGGACTTTTTTCCGCATTTCGTCACGAAAAGTAAGAAAAAGGATGTCTGGATAGAGCGCCCTGTCTGGGGTATTCCGTTTAATGAATAGGTGCGAAGGTGTGAAACCGGAGCTTTATTTATGAGGAATCCCGGGCAGGGCGTATTTTATGAGTTGCTGTTTGTTATGGTATTGCTGTTCTGACGCAGAGGGCAGCCATGCCGTACACAGGAAAAGGGAGAGGGACGATGGAGACTTACCGGAATGAGGAGCAGATGCAGTGTCTGGCGAAGAGCGAAGGATGCAGTGTCTTTCGGATGGAAAATGCCACCGGCGAGGGAACGATTGCAATGTATGAACTGTTCCCGGGTGTCATGCTCGGGTTCAACGATTTTCATATGGATTATTTTGATTCGGAATTTGTGCCACAGAAGCAGGTTTTTTGTATCGACCATTGCAGGGAGGGGCGGATGCAGTATGTGGCGGATGAGGATGCCTACGCCTATGTGGAGGCGGGAGATTTAAAGCTGGACCGCCGCCTGACGCATACGGGACATTTTGAATTTCCGCTGGCACATTACCACGGAGCCATGATCTGTTTTGATCTGGAAACCGCGGATGCGGGACTTGCCGCGCAGATGAAGGGGTTCCCGGTGAGCGCCGCGGCCATCTGCCGGAAATTCTGCGAGGGAAAATATCCGAGAGTGCTGCACGGACATCCGATGGTCGATCATATTTTCGGAGAACTCTATGCGGTTCCGGAGCAGATCAGAATTTCGTATTTCAAGTTAAAAGTGATGGAACTTTTGCTGTTTCTGGAGGCGGCGGAGCTTCCCCGGCGCATCGACGAACCGGCGTACTTTTACCGGACGCAGGTGGAGAAAGTCAAGGCGATTGAACGTTATCTGACAGAGCACATGGATGAGAACATCACCCAGCGGGAACTGTCGGAGCGGTTTGACATTCCGCAGACCGGGATGAAACAGTGTTTTAAGTCCGTGTACGGGACTTCGATCGGGGACTGGCTGTTAAAATACCGCATGAACCGTGCGGCGGTGCTGCTTCGGGAGGACAGGGAGAAAAATGTGGCAGAGATTGCGGGGATGGTCGGCTACGACAGCCCGAGCAAATTTGCCATGGCATTTAAGAGAGTGATGCAGATGTCGCCGGTGGAGTACCGGAACGCAATCCGGTAAAGACGGATGCCGGGGAGATGCCGGGGACGTGGACATGGAAATGGCGGACCTGGCAGGAGAACTGCGGCACCCGGCGGCATCAGAGAAAGGAGATTTATGTGGAAAAAGTAGATAAAACAGAAAAAAAAGGATGGCTTTCGATTGTGTTCTCCTACACGGAGGGGAGAAGAGGAAAACTGGCACTTTCCGTGCTGCTTTCAGTGGTCAGCATCGTGGCGGGGATTCTGCCGTATTTCTGCCTGTACCGCGTCATTGAGGCATTTGTGAACGGGACGGTGACGGAGAGTGTGATTGCATACTGGTGTCTTGCGGCGCTCGCTTTTTATGCGGTAAAAATTCTCTGCTTCGGATGGTCCACGGGACTGGCGCACTCGGTTGCCTATCACATTTTAGAGCAGCTCAGACTTCGCGTGGCAGACCGGTTTTTGCGTGCCCCGCTCGGGGAAGTGCAGGCGCACTCGATCGGGGAGATCAAAGCGGTCATGGTAGACAAGATCGAGAATATGGAGCCGCCGCTCGCTCACATGATCCCGGAGGGAGCCGGACATCTGGTGCTTCCGGTGGTCAGTCTGGCGGCGCTTGCGGTACTGGACTGGCGGCTGGCGCTTGCCTCGCTTGTGACGCTGCCGCTCGCCATGGTGTGCATGGTGCTCACGTTTATCATCAGCGGAAAAAGCTTTGAGATCTACAATGCGTCGAACGAGCGCATGAACAGCGCCATCGTGGAATACATAGAGGGAATCGAGGTCATCAAGGCGTTCGGACGTGCGGGTGTGTCCTATGAAAAATATGCGAAGGCAATCACGGATTTCAGAACGTTTGTGGTGAAGTGGCTTTCCTCCACATGGGTGACGATGAAGCTGGCATTTGCCCTGTTTCCGTCCACACTGCTCGGCACGCTTCCGGTCAGCCTGTATCTGGCGGACCGCGGCAGCATTACCGGGGCACAGGCGGCGCTTGCAGTGATGCTCTCGATGTCGATGGTCGGATCGCTGGCAAAGCTCGAAGTGTTTTCCGAAAATACCCGTCAGATGAAGATGACGGTAGAACAGCTGGATGCCTACCTCACCATGCCAAATCTTCCGGAACCGGAGTGCGAGACTACGATAAAACATCACGATGTCGAGCTGAAAAACGTGCATTTTTCCTACAGCGGGGAGAAAAAGGACGAAGTGCTGCACGGCATTGATCTGACACTCCCGGAAGGAAGTTATACGGCGCTTGTGGGGCCGTCCGGAGGCGGAAAATCTACAGTGGCGAAGCTGATTGCGCGTTTCTGGGATGTGACGGAGGGGACAATCTGCATCGGCGGTGTGGATATCCGCAGGATTTCGGTGGGACAGCTCGCGGAGCATGTCAGCTTTGTGACGCAGGATAATTTCCTGTTCCGCTGCTCGATACTGGAAAATATCCGGCTCGGCAATCCGGCAGCGTCGGACGAGGAAGTGAAAGCGGCGGCGCGCGCGGCGCAGTGCGAGGAGTTTATCCTGAAACTGCCGCAAGGTTATGACACGCCGGCGGGGGAGGCAGGAAAGCGGCTCTCCGGCGGTGAGAAGCAGCGCGTGGCGATCGCGCGCATGATGTTAAAAAATGCGCCGATTGTGATTATGGACGAGGCGACGGCATTTACGGATCCGGAGAACGAGGAAAAACTGCAGCAGAGCATTGCGGCGCTCACAAAAGGAAAGACGCTGCTTGTGATTGCGCACCGGCTGTCGACGATTCAGACGGCGGATCAGATTGTCGTGCTGCAGGCAGGAGAGATTCTGGCAAAGGGAACACAGGAGGAACTGCTTGTGAACTGCCCGCTGTATCAGAAGATGTGGAAGCTTCATATCGGGGCAAAGCACTGGGCGGTATCCCAGGGCAGAAAGGAGGATGTGTCCTATGTTTAAGACAGTGAAGCGCATCATCGACTGGTGCGGGGAATTTAAAGGAAAATTATATCTGGGTTTTATTTTCTCGTTCTTTTCCTACTGGTTCGCGGCAATGCCGGTCATGGTGGCAGCGTACACCATCGGAATGCTCTTAGATGCCGGGCGCGGCGCCGGGACGTTTGACCGCGCGTGGATCTGGAAGAGTCTTGTTATCATGGGAGTGTTTGTCTTTCTGCGGTTCTTGTTTGACTATCTGCGGGCGCGGTGCCAGGAGGCAATCAGTTATGAGCTGATCGCAAGGGACAGACTGGCGGTCGGAGATGCCCTAAAACGCGTGTCGCTAGGCTATTTTGCGCAGATGAATACGGGAAATATTTTAAATTCCATCACAACGGGGCTGGGAACGCTAGAGAACATGGGAATCCGCATGATTGACAATTTTGTGGGCGGCTATCTGAACTTTTTGTGTATCTTTCTGTTTCTGCTGTTTTTTAACCCGGTGGTGTCTCTGATTGCGCTGGCAGGTGCGTTTGCGTCGTTTCTGTGTCTGCTTCTGGTGTCGAAGCACAGCGTGAAGCATGCGCCCGCTGAGGCGGAGGCGGGAAGAAATCTTGCCGGGGCGGTGCTCGAGTATGCGCGCGGAATCTCCGTGGTGAAGTCGTTTGGCAAGAGTGGGGCGTCCATGGAGGCGATGCAAAAGGCGTGCCGCGACAGCAGGGACATCCGCCTCGCCATTGAGTGGGGCTTTACGCCTGCAAACTGTCTGCATCTGCTCGCCCTAAAATGCGCGTCGGTGGCGCTGGCGGCAGAGGCGTGTTTTCTCGGCTTCCGGGGAGAGATGGAGTTCCCGGTGATGCTGATGTTTGTCTTTTTCTCTTTTGGAATTTTTGGCAGCTTAGAGCCGATCAGCGACAGCGCGCATGTCCTCGGTGTGATCGACGAGGCGATGGATCAGCTTGACGAATTAAAGCAGGATCATTTTATCGATGAGAACGGAACGGATATTCCGCTTACAAATTATGATATTGCATTTTCAGATGTGAGCTTTGGGTATGACAGCCGAACGATCTTAAAGGGAGTAAGTTTTCGGATTCCGGAGCACACGACGACGGCGATTGTGGGACCGAGCGGTTCCGGCAAGACGACGATCTGCAACCTGCTCGCGCGTTTTTACGATGTGAACAGCGGCAGCATCACAGTGGGCGGACACGACATCAGGGAATTTACCTGCGACAGCCTGCTGTCCAATATGGCGATGGTATTTCAGAATGTGTATCTGTTCCACGATACCATCCGCGCCAATATCTGTTTTGGAAAACCGGATGCCACCGAGGAGGAGATGATCGCCGCAGCGCGCGCGGCACAGTGCCATGATTTCATTATGGAACTGCCGCAGGGCTATGACACGATGATCGGAGAGGGCGGCGACACGCTTTCCGGAGGGCAGAAGCAGCGGCTTTCCATCGCACGCGCGATGTTAAAGGACGCGCCGATCATCATTCTGGATGAGGCGACAGCGAGCGTCGATCCGGAGAACGAGCATCTGATCCAGGCGGCCCTATCGGAATTGACCAGGGGCAAGACGATCATCACGATCGCGCACCGGCTGGCGACGATCGAGAATGCCGACCAGATCCTTGTGGTGGCAGACGGCAGGATCGCTGAGTGCGGCACGCATCAGGAACTGCTTAAAAAAGAGGGAACCTACCGCAGATTTATCGAGGCGAGAGAGCGTGCGGAAGGCTGGCAGATGATGACGCACGACGGAGCAGCGGTGCAGTAAGGGAAAGGGCGTTCTTATCCGGCGGAGAATCCGCAATGAGAAAAAGTATCATCATCCGGGGTTGCAATCTTTTTCTCCAACCGTTATAATGACGACAGTTAGGTGCGACTAACTATAGTGTAAATCATTTTAGGACTTCTTACAGGTGCGGAGCTGCTGAATCCGTTTCCTGCCGGAAAACAGCTGCACCGGGACGCGTTCCATCCTATGTAACGAACGCCTTCCGGTGTGTTTTCCGGAAGACGGAGTCCGGATGGATCAAAGAATCAGATGATTGAAAAGATCAGAGAATCAGATGATCAGATGGAAGGAGAACGAAGCATGAATTTTTTGGAGATTGAAAAGGTAATCGGAAGAGAGATACTGGATTCCAGAGGCAATCCTACCGTTGAGGCGGAGGTCACACTTGCGGATGGCACCGTGGGAAGAGGCATGGCACCGTCAGGCGCTTCGACGGGAGAGTTTGAGGCACTGGAGCTTCGTGATGGAGATAAAGCGAGATACCTTGGAAAGGGTGTCACAAAGGCAGTGGAGAATATCAACACGGTCATTAACGATACGATCTGCGGCATGGATGCAAGCGATATTTACGCGCTGGATGCGGCAATGATTGCAGCGGATGGAACAAAGGACAAGTCAAAGCTTGGAGCAAATGCCATCCTTGCCGTATCGATTGCGGCGGCAAGAGCGGCGGCGATCGCGCAGGATATCCCGCTGTACCGTTTCCTTGGCGGAATTTCCGGAAACAGACTTCCGGTTCCGATGATGAACATCTTAAACGGCGGCGCACATGCAGCCAACACCGTGGATGTGCAGGAGTTTATGATCATGCCGGTCGGTGCGGGAAGCTTTAAGGAGGCGCTCCGCTGGTGCGCAGAGGTATTTCATGCACTGGCAGCGCTGTTAAAGAGCAAAGGGCTTGCAACTTCCGTCGGCGATGAGGGTGGTTTTGCACCGGATCTCGCCAGCGATGAGGAAGCGATCGAGTACATTTTACAGGCAGTGAAAAATGCTGGCTATGAGCCGGGCAAAGATTTCATGATTGCCATGGATGCGGCGTCCTCCGAGTGGAAAGGCACAAAGAAGGGTGAGTACATATTGCCGAAGGCAGGTACAAAGTTTACTTCCGAGGAGCTGATTGAGCACTGGAAGAAGCTGGTGGAGAAGTATCCGATCATTTCCATCGAGGATGCGCTGGATGAGGAGGACTGGGAAGGCTGGCAGAAGCTGACGAAGGAGCTGGGCGATAAGGTGCAGCTTGTCGGCGACGATCTTTTTGTAACGAACACCGAGCGTCTCAAGAAGGGAATTGACAGTGGCTGCGGAAATGCAATCCTGATTAAATTAAATCAGATCGGCTCTGTGTCAGAGACACTGGAGGCAATCAAGATGGCACATAAGGCAGGCTATACGGCGATTTCCTCTCACCGCTCCGGCGAGACGGAGGACACGACGATCGCAGACCTTGCGGTGGCATTAAACACCTGCCAGATCAAGACCGGCGCACCGAGCAGAACCGAGCGTGTGGCAAAATACAACCAGCTTCTGCGCATCGAGGAGAAGCTGGGCGATGCTGCGGTATATTCCGGTATGGCGGCCTTCAATGTGAAGCGCTGATCTTAGGGAGTGAGCCCGGATCGGGATAGCGGATCGTTTTTGGACTTGGCGTGGCGGCAGTGCAGACTGCAGATGAGCAGGAGGAGACTGCTTGAGCAGCTTATCAGGACTTGGCGTGGCGGCAGTGCAGACAGCCACAGTGCAGAAAGAAAAGAAGTCTGCAGAAAAAATAAAACTTTGAAAAGGGAAATGTACGGACAGCCGGCGCAGAATGCGCCGGCTGTTTTTTCTGCCTGCCAGGTGCAATTTTTTTCCAGTCTATCGGATGCAATTTTTTCCCAGTTTGATAGATGACCTGTTTTTGGCGTTTTTCGGGTCAATGGAAGTACGGAGGAGCTTGTCAGTCTACTGCGGGTCTACAGAAGGAAAAAAGACTTGCGGGACCCGAGAATGCCATTACAAGAGGGAAAAAGAAACGAAGAATCAGCTCTTGCGGGTCTGGGAGGAAGAAAAAGCTGTGCCAGACCCGAAAAAGCAGAAAAAACGGGTCTGGAAAGTTGATTTTCACGAATCAGACCCGAGCAGGAGGAAAATAAGTTTACATAACGCAAAAAAATATGCTATTGCGGGTCTGAGAGAGAAAAAAAGCCGTGTCAGACCCGCACATTGCTATGCAGGCAGGGAAGACCCCAGAAATATTTGAAGAACAGGTTTGTGGGAATAGAAAAAAGCCGTCAAAAAGGTTGCCGGCAGGATAAATAAACTTCGACGGATCGGGCATACTAGCGCAATAAGGCAAGGCAGGAGCAAAAAGCTGAAGCCAGAAGTTGGAGCAAAGAGTTAGAGCGAGAGATCGTGTGAAAAAATGGAGGATTCTATGAACAAGTATGCCGGAACACAGACGGAAAAGAATTTGAAAGCAGCGTTTGCAGGGGAATCACAGGCGAGAAACAGCTATACTTTTTTTGCGGAGATCGCAAAAAAGGAAGGCTATGAGCAGATTGCCGCGATTTTTGAGAAGACGGCGGATAACGAGCGCGCACATGCGCAGATGTGGGGCGAGGAACTGGGACTGATCGGCGATACGGGAAAGAATCTGGATGCCGCAGCCCACGGGGAGAACTATGAGTGGACAGACATGTATGAGGATTTTGCAAAAACGGCGGAGCAGGAAGGCTTTGCGGCGCTTGCAGCGCGATTCCGCATGGTCGGAGCGATTGAGAAAATGCATGAAGAACGCTACCGGGAACTGCTGCGGAATGTGCAGGAACATGCGGTATTTGAGAAAAGCAGTGTGAAAGTGTGGGAGTGCCGGAACTGCGGGCATATTGTGGTCGGAACCAGTGCGCCTAAGGTTTGTCCTGCCTGTCATTATCCACAGGGGTATTATGAGGTGCGGGAGGATGTCAGGGGAGCGTAGAAGTGTCTGGCGATTTGTGAGCGTTCCGTATCAGTAATATTTCACAAAATTTATAGATCAAATACATGAAAAATATATAATTGACAGAAACTATGCTGTTGGTATAATAAATAGTGTGTTGAGTACACGCGTCCGCAAATGCGCGGACGATATTTTTACACAAAAATGTACACGTGTACGCAAAACAGAAAAATCACAACAAAACAATGTATGGGGAGGAAGTAGTGCAAAAATGCGGACGATACTGCATTTTGCACAGGGCTGTTTGATGCGGCAGACACCACAAAATGAGCCCTTATCGCAGAGCAAACGAGATGGAAGACACGTTACGGGTGCAGATTCATTGCCCGTGCAAATCAGAGGTTGCATCTGTGGTTGCCTCGACACAAAGTGTCTGCAGAATGGAGGATAACATGAAAAAAAGAGCAATGGCGGGATTACTGGCAATGACAATGGCAGCGACCATGTTTGCAGGGTGCGGCAGCACAGCAGCAGACAGCCAGACAGCGGATGCACAGGGGAGTGCAGGCACGGCAACAGAGGAAGCAAAGACAGAAAAAGACGGCGGAAGTGATGCGGGAGAAGGCATTACGCTGACCGTGTGGGCGCCGTTTACCGGATCGGACGGCGACGTGCTGCGCGAGATTATCGACAACTACAACGAGACCAACACGGACAACATCACGGTGCAGATTGACATTATGGACAACGATACCTTGCAGACAAAATTTGCAACGGCAGTATCGACCGGTACAGGACCGTCGTTTGTGCTGGTGGGCATTGAGTATCTTCATCAGTATGAGGAGAATGGACTGATCGAGGATATCAGCGATTTCTGGGATACGATGGGCATTGATAAGAGCAATTTCTATGAAAATGTGCTTGCAAAATCCTACATAGACGATGCGCTCTACGGCGTGCCGATGCAGTACAATGTACAGTATTTGTATTACAACAAGGATCTTTTCACGGAGGCAGGCCTTGATCCAGAGAATCCGCCGACCACGCTCGATGAACTGCGCGAGGCGGCAATCGCCTGCACCGATCCGTCCAAGAACCAGTACGGACTGGGACTTCCGACCGATTACGGTTATTACTGCGAATACCTGTGGGCGAACGGCGGAGATGTCATCAATGAGGATGCGACACAGAATCTTTTAAATTCCGAAGAAAATATTGCAACCCTGGAGTGGATTCAGAAGCTTGCGACGGAGGACGGGGTATCCCCGGAGGGACTCACCGCAGCGGATGCGGACACGATGTTCCAGTCCGGTCAGCTTGCGATGTACACCAGCGGTCCATGGAACATCAACGGGCTGACACAGCTTGGTTTAAATTATGGAATCACGGCGATCCCGGGCGGAAGCGACGGTGCGTACTCCCCGGAGGGCGGATGCTCTTACATGCTGACGAAGGGTGCTGACGAACAGACCAAAGAGGCAGTGTATAAATTTATGGCATACTGGCTGTCCGACGATGTATTAAAAGAGTGGTCGAACCGGAACGGTTTCCCGGTATGATCTTATTCTGTGCTTGAGGATGCGGACATTCAGAACAACGAGATTTTAAGTGCGGTATCCAAGGCATCCGAGATTGGACGTGACTGGCATCTGGGACTGGAATGCGGAAGCATGATTGACAATGATGTCATGAAACCGATGATGGAGAAAATATTATCTGGGGCAGACGTGACACAGAGTGTGCAGGAGGCATCAGACGCGCTGGACGCGGTGATCTCCGACTGATGTCTGGCGGTCGCTGACGCAAAAATAGCCGCAAGCCGTAAAGGATGGAAATTATGAAAGTAAAAAAGAGACAACACCGTATGGAGCATCAGGTGAAGGCGTACGCGTTTATTGCGCCTTCCCTGCTCATACTTACCGTATTCGTATTTATACCGCTGGCGGGAGCGATCGGGATCAGTCTGATGAATATTGATATTTATATGAAAAATATCTCGTTCGCCGGAATCGCCAACTACATCAAAATGTTTCAGGATGAGCGTGTGGCAAATGCTACGTTTCATACATTTTATTTCGCACTGCTTGAGGTGCCCCTCCAGATGATCGTGGCGTTGCTGCTGCTCATGTTTATGCTGCGCAATACGAAACTGCACAAGCTTTTGCGAACCGCATTTTATCTGCCCTATGTGTGTTCCATGACAGCGGTCAGCATCATGTGGTCGATGCTGCTCAACACCCACTATGGAATGCTTCCGTATCTGCTTGGAAAAATCGGTATCACGATGCCGAACATGCTCTCAAGCACGACATGGGCGATGCCTACCGTGATTTTTGTCACAGTGTGGAAAGGGTTCGGTTATACGCTTACCATCCTTTCGGCGGCAGCACTCGGCGTCTCCGAGTCGCTTTACGAGGCGGCGGAGATTGACGGGGCGACCGGGCTGCAGAAATTTTTCTACGTCACGATACCGGGCATCCGGGATACGATCGGTTTTTGTGTGGTGACGACGTTAATCATGGCGCTGCAGGTATTCGATCAGATCTACGTCATGACGGGAGGCGGTCCGCAGTACGCGACCGAGACGCTCGTGGGTTATATCTACAACCGGGGATTTCAGACAGCGCCGTATGATCTCGGATATGCGTCGGCAATTGCCGTCTATCTGTTCTGTATGATTGCGATCATAACCGTGATCTTAAGAAAATATGCATTCCCGCAGGGAGGTGACGAGACATGAGAAAAATAAGTGTGCAGCGGGTGAGCGGAACACTGGTACTTCTGTTGTTTGCAGCGCTGGTGCTGCTTCCACTGTTCTGGCTCGGCGTATCCGCCTTCAAGTCGGATGCGGACGTCATCAAGTGGCCGCCAATCTTTTTCCCGACAGAGTGGGTCACAACACAGTTTGCCTATGTGTGGAAAGTGCTCCCGATTGCCAGAATGCTGCTTAACACGGTTGTGTTTGCAGGGGGTGTCACCATCATCAGTCTGTTTTTTGATTCTATGGCAGCATATGCATTTGCCCGAATGAAATTTACAGGAAGAAAACTGCTCTTTGGAATCATCCTGCTCACGATGATGATTCCGTTTCAGGTGGTGATGATTCCACTCTATATGGAAGAATATAAGCTTGGAATTTTAAATACGTTCTTAGGACTGATTCTACCACGCGCAGCGAGTGCCTACGGTATTTTCATGCTGACCTCCTTCTTCTCGGGCATACCGAAATCGCTGGATGAGGCTGCGAAAATTGATGGTATGGGAGAGTGGAAAATATATCTGAAAATCATTCTGCCGCTTGCAAAGCCGGCACTTGTGACACTGGGAATCTATCATTTCATGAATAACTGGAACGATCTGCTTTATCCGATGATGCTGACAAGTTCGGTGGAAATGCGGACGCTGTCAGCAGGACTTGCAATTCTGGTTGGAAGTAATTCGATCAAATATGGTCCGACACTTGCTGCTACGGTAATTGCGATTCTGCCGCTGTTACTGCTGTTTTTGTTCGGACAGAAGTTTTTCATGGAAGGAATCGCAACATCGGGAATGAAAGAATAGAGGCAGAGGAGAGAGAAGATGAGACATGTGACAATTAAAGCTGATACGGCATTTACAAAAGGCAGGATTGACGACCGTATCTACGGCTCCTTCGTGGAGCACATGGGAAGAGTGGTGTACACCGGCATCTACGAGCCGTCGCATAAGACTGCAGATGAAAACGGATTCCGGGGCGATGTGCTGCAGAAGGTAAGGCAGATGGGGGTCACGGCGGTGCGCTATCCCGGGGGCAATTTTGTCTCCAACTATGACTGGCGGGACGGGATCGGACCTGTGGAGAAACGCCCGAGGAAGCGGGATCTTGCGTGGAAAAGTATTGAGACAAACGAGGTCGGGCTGGATGAATTTATGAGATGGGCGGACGCGGCGGGCATTGCGCCGGTCTACGCGGTAAATCTCGGGACAAAGGGAATCGAAGAAGCGCTTGCGGTGCTGGAATATTGTAATATGGAGACCGGCACATACTACAGTGATCTCCGGGCGGCAAACGGGCACGAAAAGCCGTACGGCATCAAGACCTGGTGTCTGGGCAATGAGATGGACGGGGACTGGCAGATCGGGCACAAGACGGCGGAGGAATACGGAAGGATTGCCTATGAGACCGGAAAGGCGATGAAAATCTTAGATCCGTCCATTGAACTGGTGGCGTGCGGAAGTTCGATGTCGACGAATCCGACGTTCGGTGACTGGGAACAGACCGTACTGGAACATTGTTATCCCTGCCTCGATTACATTTCCCTGCACCAGTATTACGGGGGACAGGAGAAAGGCACGGCAGAGTTCCTGGCGCAGTCGCTGGATATGGAGCGCTATATCGAGACGGTCTTAAACATCTGCGACTATGTGATGGTAAAAAAGAAAATGTCCCATAAGATCGACATCTGTTTCGATGAGTGGGGCGTCTGGTCACTGAGCGATGTGCAGGTGCAGAAATCGGTGGAGGAGGCGCCATGGCAGATTGCTCCCGCGATCAGCGAGCAGATCTATACCATGGAGGATGCACTTCTGTTCGCCAGCATGATGATGAACTTCATAAAACGGGCGGACCGCGTGAAGATCGCCTGCCAGTCGCTTCTTACGAATATCAGCTCCTGTATTATGACGGAGGCGGACGGCGGTGTGTGGGTGCAGCCGGTGTATTATCCGTTTGCCCTGATGGCGAAGTATGCGCACGGCGTGACGTTAGATACGCGGTATACGGGAGACACCTACGCGTGCAGCACGTTTGAGGCGGTGCCATGTGTGGATCACGTCCTGGTCTATGACGATCAGAAGCGGGAAGTGACCGCCTTTTTTGTAAACCGCATGGAGGAGCGTGCCGGGATTACCGTGCGCCTACAGGACATGGAGCCGGAGGCGGTTTTAAAAAGTATTGCACTGTTTCACGAGGATAAAAAAGCGACGAATCAAAAGGAACATGACTGCGTAACACCTGTGGAACTGGAAAACGCCTCCTGCAGCGGAAACGAAATTTCAGTGGAACTTGTACCTCTCTCTTTTCAAATGGTTCAGATTCGATTAAAATAGAAGAAAGTCTTTTGAAAAGAAAGAAAACGGGGAGCAGGAAAAATATGGCGATCACGACAAAAGATCTGGCGCAGTTATGCGGCGTTTCCAGAACAACGATACACCGAGCATTAAATGGAACCGGTCGGATTAAGCCGGAGACAAAGGAGATGATCCTTCAGGTGGCAAAGGAACACGGCTATCGGCCGGATCTCCTTGCCACCGGACTGGCTAAGGGACAGACATACAACATCGGTGTCGTCGTGCTGGACGTGAAGAACCGCTATTTTGCACAGATGCTTTCGACGATCAGCACGGAGGCATATGCCCGCGGCTACGGCGTCAACATCACGCTGCACGGCGGGGATGCCGGGACGGAGCGCGAGCAGCTGACAAGACTTGCGGATTACCGGGTTGACGGGATCATCCTCTCCTCGGTCAACGAGGGGGAGACGTACCGGACATTCCTGGAGTCCCTGCACCGCCCGATTGTCTCCGTGGATAACCGGATTGCAGACGGCATCCCGTTTGTTGGGATCGACCAGCGGGCAGCAGTGCGGGAGGCAGTACAAAGGGCGGCAGAGAAGGGCTATGAGCGCATCGTGTTTGTCTGCCCGCCGTTAGATACGAAAAACCGGCAGAATCTGTATGTTCACAAGGAGCGTCTGCTGGGGTATGAGGAAGAGATGAAACGCTATCCCGCACTCCGGCCGGAGAGTATTCTCTCCTGGGACTACCTGCAGAAAGTGGATGCCATATTAAAAGAAGGAAAGCGGACGGCGTTTGTATGTACCGCGGATGAGTATGCACTTGAGATCATGAAGGATCAGAAGCGGGAAAAAAGAAAGGCGCCGGTGGATTACGGCATTACCGGATTTGACAATATTGACACGCTGGCATATGTGACACCGCAGCTTTCCACGATCTCCAATGTGGTGGATGATGTGGCACGGGGCGCTGTGGAAATGCTGTTTTCCATGATAAGTGCCGGCATGGAAGCAGAGCGGATGACAGGAGCCGGACAGCGGATTTTATCCCACCGGTACTTAGAGGGCGAGACGCTGTAGCGGCGGAAGGAGATCCTGAGAAATGTACAAAATGATAAAATAATTCAACAATCCCGTTTGATATTGACGGGAAAGGTCAAGTGGCGTATATTCATAACAGCGTTTTATAACAGCGTTATGAATATGCGCTTTTTGCTTGCAGGAAATTACCTGCAGAGTAACCGCCCGCAAAAGCGGGCAGCTGGCGCAGAGGAGGAATTTGATGGCAAAGCAGATAGAGGGAGTCTATGAGCGCATTCTCGCGTGTGCAAAAAAAGAGTTTCTGCAGATGGGATTTGCGGAGGCGTCCCTGCGCGTGATCGCGTCGGAGGCGCAGACGACGACGGGATCGATCTACACGAGATTCGGCGACAAGCAGGGGCTGTTCGAGGCGATTGTCGGGACGGCGGCGGAAGGAATGCGGAAAATGTTCCTTGCCAAGCAGGAGGAATTTGACGGCTATGAACCGGCGGTCAAGGAAGAGATGGTGTACAGTTACAGCTCCGGCGCTATCGACACACTGGTCGATTACCTGTATGAGCATTTTGAGGAATTCAAGCTGATTGTCTGTTGCTCGGCGGGAACAAAATACGAGCACTTTATCGATGAACTGATGGAGTATGAGGTGGAGTACACTTACCGGTATATGGATTCCATCGGCTGTGAGAGCATCAAATCCGGTCTGGTCACGGAAGACTTTATCCATATGATCGGAACTGCGTATTTCAACGGCATGTTTGAGGTAGTGCGCCATGACATGAGCCGCGACCAGGCAAAAAAATATATCCGTATGCTCGAGGTTTATCATTTTGCCGGATTTGACACCATTTTTCATCCGGAAAAATATTTGTAACGGGCAGAAAACTGCATTTTGGGGCTGCCACAGAGGAACCCTTTCTGGCAGCCTTAAAATAAATCTATGGGTTAGTGAACGCTAACAGAGTGCCGGGAAACGGCGGAAAGAGAGGAAGTATTATGAAGCAGCAGAGTCCACTGCTCCGGATCTGGGAGCTTGGAGAAAAAGAGCACGGCAGGCTCATCGGCGCCATTGTGCTTGCAGCGGTCGGTGTGATCGGCGGAATGGTGCCTTATTTTGCAGCGGCAAAGATGGTCGTCCTGCTGATGAGCGGGGAGCGGAATCTCTCCGTGTATCTGATCTGGGGAGGCGCGGCGATGGCGGGATATGCCGCAAAGACATTGTTGTACACGTTTGCGCTGAGTCTGTCTCACGCGGCGACGTTTGCGGTGTTGAAGGAGATCCGCCAAAAAATTTTGGAAAAACTGCCAAGACTGCCGCTCGGAACAGTGATGGACACCTCCAGCGGCAAGTTAAAGCAGATCATTGTAGATCAGGTGGACGGCATGGAGACCACACTGGCACATCTGCTGCCGGAAATGACGTCCAATCTGCTGGGACCAGTGCTCATTCTCATCTATCTGTTTGTGCTGGACTGGAGAATGGGACTGTTGTCACTCATCTCCATCCCGGTCGGACTGCTCTGCGTGATGAGCGTCATGGGCAGCTATGAAAAAGACTGGAATGATGCAGTAAAGACGACGCAGGAGATGAATGAGACGATCGTGGAGTACATAGGAGGCATTGAGGTCATCAAAGCCTTCAACCAGGGAAAGAATTCCTACGCAAAATTCCGCGACCGGGTGCTTGCCAATGCATCTTACTACTATCAGTGGATGAAACGCTGTCAGTTCCAGATGTCGCTAGGGTATGCGATCGCACCGGCGACGCTGATTACAATCCTGCCGTTCGGCTGGATGTTCTACCGGAACGGAAGCCTGAGCGCGGAGGCATTTCTCACCATCATCATTCTGTCGATGGGAATCGTGGGACCGCTGTTGGCGGCGATGAGCTTTGTCGACAGTCTTGCGAAGGTCGGGACGACCGTGGCGAATGTCGACGGCATTTTAAAGGCGGAAGAACAGCAGCACGGGGAAAAGACGGCAGAACTCTTCGGCAGTGAGATTGTGATGGAGCATGTATCCTTCGGCTATCATGAGGAAAAGGAGATTCTCCATGACATCAGCTTAAAGATTCCGATGGGAACCATGACGGCGTTAGTCGGACCGTCCGGCGGAGGAAAATCCACGATCGCCAAACTGATTGCCGGTTTCTGGGATGTGAATCAGGGAAAAATCATGCTCGGCGGTGTGGATGAGCGCGAGATTCCGTTGACACAGCTCTACGACCAGGTGGCATTTGTCACCCAGGATAATTACCTGTTTGACGATACGATCCGGGAAAACATCCGCATGGGACGCGTGGAGGCGACCGATCAGGAGGTAGAGGCGGTTGCAAAGGCGGCAGGATGTGACGAGTTCATCCGCGGACTGGAGAACGGCTATGACACGAGAGTCGGCGGAGGCGGCACACATCTCTCCGGCGGTGAGCGGCAGCGGATTGCGATTGCGCGCGCAATGTTAAAGGATGCGCCGATTGTGATTCTGGACGAGGCGACCGCCTACATGGATCCGGAGAATGAGACGAAGGTGCAGCGCGCAGTGACGAAGCTGGTGGTAGGCAAGACCGTCATTGTGATTGCACACAGACTTTCCACGATCACAGGTGCCGACCAGATCCTTCTGATTCGGGACGGAACGCTTGCGGCAAGCGGTATCCACGAGGAATTATTGCAAAAGAGTGCGCTTTATAAGGAAATGTGGCAGGCACATCTGGGAGTAAAGGAGGAGGATCAGACATGTTAGAGACATTTCAGAAAATCTGGAAGTTTGCCGGGGATGAACGTGACAACATCAACAAGTCGATCGTGTTTTGCTTTATCAATGCCGTCTTCGGGATGTTTGAGATCGCGGCGGTCTATCTTGTCGTCCGGGCGCTGACCGGCGAGGGCAGCGGGGAAGGCATTGTGTGGAAGACGGTGCTTCTCATTGCAGCAGGAATCATCGGAAAAGCGGCGACGAAGACATTTTCCCAGCTGGAGCAGACCCACGCGGGTTATTTTATGGCGGGAAATAAGAGAATTGCAATCGGAAACCAGCTAAAGAGCGTGCCGATGGGCTATTTTAATGAGAACAGCCTGGGCGAGATTACCGGCGTCACAACGACGGTGCTTGAAAATGTGGAAACCATCGCGCCGATGGTGCTGGTCGGGCTTTTTGCGGGGATGATCAACACGATTGTTTTTACCGTGATGGTGCTCGTCTATGACTGGCGCGCGGGACTGTTAGTGGTGGCAGGGACGTTTTTGTATCTGCTGATCGTGTCTAAGATGGAGAAAAAATCCAGGGTGTCGGCGCCGAAGCGGCAGGAATCCGAGGCGAAACTTGTCGCAGCCCTCCTGGAGCAGGTACAGGGAATGAGCGTGATCAAATCTTTTAACCTCGTCGGAAGAGGCGACAGACGAATACAGGAGGCGCTCGAGTATAACCGGAGCAGCAATCTGGAACTGGAACAGCTTTTTACACCGTACACGATTGTGGAGGGGCTGGTGATTCAGCTTTTCAGTGTGCTCATGATGGTGGAGGCTGTGGTATTTTATCTGAATGGGACGCTGTCTATGACAGGCGCGCTGATGTTTACGATCATGTCGTTTGTGATCTTTGCGCAGATCCAGACGGCGGGCAGCAGTCTGTCTGTCCTGCGTCTGGTCAGCAGCTCCATCGAGCAGGCGAACCGGATGGATGAGATCCCGCAGATGGATGAAAAGGGGAGTGACATCACGCCTGAGCATCATGAGATTGCGTTCCATGACGTGCATTTTTCCTATGAGAAAAAGGAGATTTTGAAGGGAATCAATCTGACGATTCCGGACAAGACGACGGCGGCGTTTATCGGACCGTCTGGCTCCGGCAAGACGACGCTGTGCAATCTGATCGCAAGATTCTGGGATGTGGATGGCGGAAGCATCACGGTGGGCGGAAGAGATGTGCGCGACTACACGCTCGAAGCGCTCATGAACCAGATCAGCATGGTATTTCAGAATGTATATCTGTTTGCGGATACCATCGAGAACAATATCAAGTTCGGCAGACCGGAGGCAACGCACGAGGAGGTTGTGGCAGCGGCGAAGAAGGCGTGCTGCGACGAGTTCATTGAGGCGCTGCCGGACGGCTATCAGACGGTCATCGGTGAGGGTGGCGCATCGCTCTCCGGCGGGGAGAAGCAGCGTATCTCGATTGCAAGAGCCATGCTAAAGGACGCGCCGATCGTCATTCTGGACGAGGCAACGGCAAATGTCGATCCAGAGAATGAAGACCGCTTACAGCGGGCAATCGAGGAGCTGACCAGAGATAAGACGATCATCATGATCGCGCATCGGCTGAAAACGGTGCGTCATGCCGACCAGATTTTCGTGGTAAACGACGGTGGCATTGTACAGCGCGGAACGCATGAGGAACTCATCGCCCAGCCGGGAATCTATGCGGATTTCGTGTCGGGCAGAAAAGAAGCGGGAAGCTGGAAATTGTGATGCGTATATACAGGAGGAGAATGGTTTGAACAGATATGTTGTTTTTGGAATAATTGGAATCATAAGCGGGTTTATCGCTTCTCTGGCAGATGTGCCGCTGGTAAAACCGGGGAAGCCGGATCCGACGCTTTCCGTAAACGGGGTCAATCCATGGTGGGCGGATGTAACCTCAAAGCGGTTTAAAATATCTTTCTGGCTTTCTTTTCTGGGGCAGCCGGGAACGTATATTACCATGTGGCTTCTTGCGGACCTGATCGAAAGCGGGAGCGCGGCACTTGCGCTTGCGCTGCGGATCAACACATTTATCGGATGCTATACAGGTCTTCTATGCCATGTCGTTTTTTGCCTGAAGCCGCTTTTATACCAGAAACTCAGCAAAAAAATGCCGGATAACGAAGGCAGTGAAGTCTTAAAAGCAATCGATCCGATAATAAAGGTGCCGTCGGTGATCGGCTTCCTGTCGCTTTGGCTTGGCGGAATGATTATCGTGGTGATCGCTATTTTAACGGGCGCGCTTGCCGTTCCGAAGCTGTGCCTGCTCTTAAATCCGGTTGTCTCGCTGATTGTTTTAATGATATTGAAAAAATGCGGAGTGAAGATCATCGGAGCGCTTGGCGTAGGATTTATGCTGTTTTCGGTTTTGCTCATGATTGCAGGCATGTAATGTTCCCGGACGAGCACTGCGATACAGGGAGCGGGAAACCAGAGGTTTTCCGGTTTTGCCGAAGTGACGAGAAAAAACAAAATATGTAGAAAGGAACAAAAGAGGATGTCTAAATCAGAAAATACGACGTACCGTGTCAAAACAGATGTTTTTTTGGAGAATTGTTTGTTCCGTCGGAGGATCACTATCCGGGGAAGGCACTGATCTGTTTCAGCGGCAGTGATGGAGGAATCGAGCTGTCCCGCATGCTGGCGCAGGTCTTTCAGGCTCAGGGGCTGACAACGCTGGCACTGGCCTATGTGCTGGAGGAAGGGCTGCCCCAGAAATTCCTTAACGTTCCGATCGATCCGCTGGAGGTGGCGGCAAAGCGTCTGCACGACATGGGCTACGAAAAGGTAGGACTGTGGGGCATCTCAAAGGGAGCAGAGCTGGCGCTTGTGGCGGGAAGCCTTCTGCCGGGACTTGTCAACGCGGTGATTGCGGTTGCCCCCATGAACACCGTGTGCCAGGGATTTGCCAAGGAAAAAGGGATTGCTTTTCTGCCGGGAAGCAGCTGGAGTTTTCACGGAAAAGAAATTCCTTATACCCCTTACGTGACGGAGAAATTTCCTATGGGTCAGGTGCTGCGAAAAAGCATCCGGCTGCGGGACATCACGATGTACGACCTCTACCTGCCTCTTGTGCAGCATCCGAATCCCGAGGCGGTTATCCCGGTTGAGAAAATAACTGGCCCGGTTCTTCTGATTTCCTCTAAAATGGATCACATGTGGCCGTCAGAACTCGCGGCGGAGCAGATCATGAAGCGGCTCAAGGAGCATCGGTTCCCATACGACTACCGGCATCTGAGCTACGATTACGGCAGCCATCTGTTTGTTCCGATGGATTTGCCGAGCACAAAGTTTTTTAAGGGCGACCGTGGAAAAAATAAAGAGGGCGGACGGAAAGCCCGGATGGATTCCCTGGCAAAAACACTGGAATTTGTCTCTAAGTGGTGAAGCGGACGGCAGGCAGCTACGCTTTCCCAGCATGCGGTATTTCCTGTAGAAGAAAAAGCGCGTTCCGGCTTTATCGTCGGAACGCGCTTTTGGTGTGATAGGGAACAAGCCGCAGGCGCACACTTTATTCTTTGTGGACAACCCCAAAAATCAGACTGCCTGTCCGAGGCAGGTGCGGATGTCGTCCTTGGCGTTGCTGATGGATTTTAAGTGGAATGTGTCTGTCAGGTACTGTAGGACATTCGGACTCAAAAAGGCGGGCAGAGTGGGACCGAGATAAATGTCATGGATGCCGAGACTTAACAGAGCGAGAAGATCAGCGACGGCTTTCTGTTCATACCAGGAAATAATCAGCGAGAGCGGAAGACCGTTGACATCCGTGCCAAATGCATCGGCGAGAGCAGTGGCAATGCGGATGGCAGAGTAGACATCGTTGCACTGTCCGATGTCGAGGAGCCTCGGAAGACCCGCCACCTCCCCGAAGTCCAGCTTGTTGAAGCGGTACTTGCCGCAGGCGAGGGTCATAATGAGGCAGTCCTGTGGAACCATCTCGGCGAATTCGGTGTAATAGTTGCGTCCGGGGCGCGCTCCGTCGCAGCCGCCGATGAGGAAGAAATGGCGCAGTTTTCCGGATTTTACGGCATCCACGATCGCATCAGCATAGCCCAGTGTGGCGTGGTGACCGAAGCCGACGAGGATTTCCTGTACGTCCTGGTCTTCGGGATAGCCGCCGAGTTCCAGTGCCTGCTCTATGATGGCGCTAAAATCCTTTTCGCCGTTCTCGTTTTTGCCAATGTGCTTCACACCGTCCCAGCCGACCACATTTGTGCTGTAGATGCGGTCTTTGTAGGAGTCGCGCGGGCGCATCAGGCAGTTGGTGGTCATGAGAATACAGCCGGGAAGATTGTCGAACTGTTTCTGCTGATCCTGCCAGGCACCGCCGAAATTCCCGGCGAGGTGCGGATATTTGTTCAGCCCCGGATAACCGTGACAGGGAAGCATCTCTCCGTGGGTGTAGATATGGATGCCGGTTCCCTCCGTCTGCTTTAAAAGCATTTCAAGGTCTTTTAAATCGTGCCCGGAGACGATGATAAACGGACCTTTTTTCAGGTGGACATTGACTTTTTGCGGGGCTGGGTTCTGATAGATGGTCGTGTTGGCTTCGTCCAGTTTTTTCATGACTTCGATTGCCATCTCACCGGTGCGCATGGTAAGGCGGATCAGTTCCTCGACCGACAGCCGGTCGTCCGTGAGGGCTTCCAGGGCGAGAATATAGAAATCATCCGCCTCATCGCTGTAATAGCCGAGCTCTCTCGCCTGATGCCCGTAGGCGCTGATGCCTTTGAGTCCGTAGAGAACGGTCTGACGCAGGGACCGGATGTCCGGATCGAGCGACTTGTCATACATGATACCGGCGATGGGCGCGTCGCGCAGCATCTCGGTTTTGGTCTGCGGAAGATCGTAGGTGGCGTGAAGCGTGGGCTGACTGGGAGCGCCTGCGTAAGCCCGGAGTTCTTCTTTGATGCGCTGGGATTCGCGCAAAAGTTCGACATGTACTTCCGCGTCAAAATTAACGTTCGTAAGTGTGGTAAATAGCGCATTTTCGATGAAGCTGACAACACTTTTATCCATAGGAGTGCCTTTTTCGATCAGAGGCCTGGCATAGCAGCTGATGCCCTTGATCTGAAAGATTAAAAGATCCTGCAGATTTGCGACTTCGGGAGTTTTTCCGCATACACCGAGCTTGGTGCAGCCTTTCTGGTTAGCAGTCTGCTCACACTGGTAGCAGAACATTTCGTAATCGAGTTCCATATTATTTCCCATGTTGATTTCTCCTATTTTTATTGATATACCGGGTAATCCGTATTGCGACAGGCACAGTATGTGCAGAATATGGAAAAAAGATGCGGCAGAGCCGGATATAATGAGAAAACTTATCAGCAACCCCGTTTTCATTTCAGATCGCAGTGCTATAATAAAAACAGGATTAGATATAACTAACCACGAACATGCAACGATCAGAAAGGATGGCATTATGGGAAGATATTATCGATTATCAAAAAAGCTGACAGAGGATGAGAGCAGGGAAGTACAGCGGGAGATGAGAGAAATCGCTGACGTGGAGGACGTCTCGATCAAAGCGGACGAGCGGATGCTTTTTGTCGTCACAAAGGACGGACAGTTTTCGGATGTGATGAGCCGGGCAGTCAATATCTGCAGCCGCGTGGCAAACGGAGCGGAACTTTCATTCGCACGTTTTGCGGAGGCATAGATTCGGAAGAGAGTGTGCCGACAGACAATACGCGGACTTTTTAGTGTTCCTAACATCACCGCTTCACAGACAATATAAAACCGCGCGAACCGAAACTCGTTGGCATCTGCTATTGAAAATAAGGCAGATGCCAATTCAGACATCGGCTTCGCGCGGTTATGTTTTGTTCATTGGTGATGTAAGGAACACACAAAAGTCCTTAAATTGTCTGTCGGCCTGCGGACACACCCGCGGAGTGCTCAAAACTTGGAAAAACACGGATTATCGCAGATGTAAAAAGCGGCAGGGTTAGAAATTCCGTATTGTGCGATCCGAATTTCCCCGCCTGCTTCTATCCGGAATGCGATCGCACGCTCTCTGTGAATTTGAGAAACAATCTCAATAGCGGGGCGATTTCTCCCTTGCTTTCTTAACGGTTTCGTTCTAGAATGTGGTTGAATCATATCCTACATTGCGACTAGGATATGAAAGATGTGTGGGAGCGTCGCAAAGAAAACCAAAAGGGCAGCGGAGGGAATCGTGAAAGAGGATTCCGGTTGCAGAAAACGCTTCAGAAACGGAGGCAGCTATGGCAGAGCAGATTTTACAGGTAGAAGGGCTTACGGCGCGCGTGGAGGACAAGGTGATCCTGCACGAGGTCGGGCTTACGATAAAAAAAGGAGAGACGCATGTGCTGATGGGACCGAACGGTGCGGGAAAGTCGACACTGGGGTATGTTCTGACCGGCAATCCCAAATACAGCGTCACAGAGGGAAAAATCCTTTTCAAGGGAAATGACATCACGGAGGAGGCGGCAGACAAGCGCGCCAAGGCGGGAATGTTCCTGTCGTTTCAGGAACCGCTCGAGGTGCCGGGACTCTCCCTCGAGAGCTTTATCCGCAGTGCATTGAGCGAGCAGGGCAGAAATAAAATGCGTGTCTGGAATTTCAGAAAAGAATTAAAAGCGGCAATGGAAGTGCTGCACATGGATCCCTCCTACGCCGGGCGGGATTTAAACGTGGGATTTTCCGGCGGTGAGAAAAAGAAATCCGAGATCCTGCAGTTGATGATGTTAAAACCGGATCTTGCCATTTTAGACGAGACAGACTCCGGGCTGGACGTGGATGCGGTGCGGCTTGCGTCCGAGGGAATCCGCGAGTACCAGAAGGAGAATCCGGACGGCGCACTTTTAATCATCACGCACAGCACGCGCATCCTGGACGCGCTTCATGTGGACGCAACCCATATCATGGTGAACGGGCATATTGTGGCATCCGGGGATGCATCGCTGGTGGATAAGATCAACCGCGAAGGTTACGAGGAGTATGAGAAGCTGGCACAAAAAGGAGAGGATGAGCGGTGAAAGAGAAGACATACGTAGAAGACATTGACCGCAGCATATACGATGTGAAGGATGAGGAACGGGATGCTTACAAGGTCGATGAGGGACTGACCGAGGCGATCGTCGAGCAGATCTCCCGTGAAAAAAAGGATCCGCCGTGGATGGAACTGTTTCGGCTTCAGGCACTGCAGATTTACAATGAGATGCCGGTGCCGGACTGGGGACCGTCGATTGAGGGGCTGGATATGAGCCATATCGTGACGTATGTGCGGCCGAATACAAAGATGACGGCAAAGTGGTCGGATGTGCCGCAGGACATCAAGGACACCTTTGAGCGGCTCGGTATCCCACAGGCGGAGCGCAAGTCGCTGGCAGGTGTCGGGGCGCAGTATGACTCGGAGCTGGTGTATCACAATGTGCGGGAAGAAGTGGCAGCCCAGGGCGTGGTCTACACGGATATGGAGAGCGCGTTAAAGGGCGAATACGCGGATATGGTGCAAAGCCATTTTATGAAACTGGTCAAACCGAACGATCACAAATTTGCCGCACTGCACGGAGCAGTCTGGTCAGGCGGATCGTTTGTCTATGTGCCGCCGGGCGTGTCGGTGACGATTCCGCTGCAGTCCTATTTCCGGCTCAATGCGCCGGGAGCAGGGCAGTTTGAACACACGCTCATCATCGTGGATAAGGGGGCGTATCTGCATTTTATCGAGGGCTGTTCCGCACCAAAATACAATGTGGCGAACCTCCATGCGGGCTGTGTGGAACTGTTTGTCGAGGAGGGCGCGACACTGCGCTATTCCACGATCGAGAACTGGTCGAAAAACATGTACAATCTGAACACCAAGCGGGCGCTGGTCAAGGAGGGGGGACGGATCGAGTGGGTGTCCGGCTCCTTCGGCTCCCATGTATCGTATCTCTATCCGATGAGTATCTTAAAGGGAAAAGGGGCGCACATGGAATTCACAGGCATCACGTTTGCCGGAAAAGGTCAGAATCTGGACACCGGGGCAAAGGTGGTGCATGCCGCACCGGATACCTCCTCGTACATGAACACCAAGTCGATCTCCAAGGACGGCGGTATCAGCACGTTCCGGAGTTCCGTGAGCATTACAAAGGAAGCCGCCGGCAGCAAATCGGCAGTTTCCTGTCAGTCGCTGATGCTCGATGACATCTCAAGATCGGATACGATTCCGGCGATGGACATCCGCACAGGAGACGCGGATGTGGGACATGAGGCTAAAATCGGCCGCATCAGCGACGCCGCCGTATTCTATCTGATGTCCCGCGGCATCAGCGAGGAGGAAGCGCGGTCGATGATTGTCAGTGGTTTTGCAAGCAACGTGTCAAAGGAACTGCCGTTAGAGTATGCGGTGGAGATGAACAATCTGATTGATCTTGAGATGAAGGGCAGCATCGGGTAAAGGAGGAGCTTATGACAAAACAGAATCAGACGATCACAGTCAACCGGCTTCCTGCAAAGACCTGGAACTGGCTGAAAATGAATGAAACCGTGATTGGGATGCCGCGGATCGACGGCAGTATAGCGATAAAACAGAGTGTGGCAGAAGCAGGGCAGGCAGAGGCAGAGGCAGAGCAGCTGCGGATGGCACAGCAGACGGATTGGGATAAAATCACAACCGGGATGGGCGAGGCGATGGATCAGCCGTCGGAGACAGATGTGGCATGGGATACCGAGCTTTTGGCGATTCCGGAACATGCAGACTGCGGCGAACCGTATGTGTACCGTTTTTCCTACCGGAGCGGGCAGCACGCCTATAACCGCCTGCATATCTATGCCGGAGCGCACAGCCGGGCAAAAATAATTCTGCTCTGCGAGAGCGAGGAGACGGGCGGGATGATGTCCGCCATCCAGACGAAGGTATATGCCGGGGAGGGCGCGAAAGTAGAACTGTATGTGGTGCAGACGATGAATGCGGAAGCCGTCTGCCTGCATGATGTGGGTGTCTCGTGTGAAAAAGATGCCGCTGTGAAGGAAGTGCAGCTGGAACTGGGTGGCGCCGAGGTCTATACGGGAACACTGTTTGAACTTAGTGGAGAAGAGAGCACGGCAGAGCTCGTAAGCGGATATCTGGGCACCGGCAGGCAGAAGATTGATATGAATTATGTCGCCAGACACCGCGGGAAAAAGACGAAGAGCAATATGCAGATATCGGGTATCTTAAAGAACGAGGCGAAGAAGCTGCTGCGTGGAACGATCGATTTTGTGCACGGCTGTGTGGGAGCCAAGGGAGACGAGAAGGAGGATGTGCTTCTTGTCGGTGACAATATGGTCAACCAGACCATCCCGTTAATCCTGTGCGCGGAGGAGGATGTGGAGGGCAATCACGGCGCTTCCATCGGTAAGCTCGACGAGAACATGCTCTTTTATGCCGCCACGAGAGGCATTCCCCCGGAGGAGGCACAGAGACTGCTGACACTGGCGAAGATCGAAGCGATAAACAGCCAGATCCCGTCAGAGGAGGTGCGCGGCGCTGTTGACACTTATCTGAAGGAGCAATGCATATGACAGATTATAAAAAAGATTTTCCGCTGCTTGCGGAAAGCGATATCGCTTACCTCGACAACGCGGCGACAGAACAGCGGCCGGCGTGCGTGCTCGATGCGGAGCGGGAATTCTATGAGCGCTGGAATGCCAATCCGCTGCGCGGGCTCTATGAGCTGGGCGTGGAGGCGACAGAGCAGTATGAGCATGCGAGAGAGCGCGTCGCACGGTTTGTACATGCGAAGAGTGAGAGAGAAATCATTTTTACCAGAAATACGACCGAGGGCATCAACCTGGTGGCGTACAGCTATGCGCTGCCCCGGTTAAAGCCTGGGGATGAGATTCTTGTCACGATCATGGAGCATCACAGCAACCTGCTTCCGTGGCAGATGGCGGCCAGACGAACCGGAGCCACGCTTAAATATCTGGAGTGTGAACCGGACGGCAGTTTTACGGAGGAGAAAATCTGTGATGCCGTCACACCGCACACAAAGCTTGCCGCGCTGACACTTGTCTCGAATGTGCTTGGACGGGCGACCCCGGCAGAAAAACTGATCGGGATGGTACACGAAAACGGCGGTGTGGTACTGGCGGATGCGGCACAGGCAGCGCCGCATATGCCGATCGATGTCACGGCACTTGACGTGGATTTTCTGGCATTTTCCGGGCACAAGCTGATGGCGCCGATGGGGATCGGTGTGCTCTACGGAAAACAGGAACTTTTAGAGGAGATGCCGCCGTTTCTGACCGGCGGGGAGATGATTGACCGTGTGACGAGAGAGAGAGCCGTATTTGCCGGACTGCCCCATAAGTTTGAGGCAGGGACGGTCAATGCGGGAGGCGCGGTTGCGCTTGCCGCCGCGATCGATTATCTGGAATCTGTCGGCTGGAAAGAAATCACGGAGCGCGAGGAGATGCTTACCGCCCAGCTGCTTGCCGGAATGAAAAAAATTCCGGGCGTGCATATTCTGGGAAGCGGGGACGAAAAGGAGCACTGCGGAATTGTGAGCTTTACCGTGGATGATGTACACCCGCATGATATTGCATCGATCTTAGATGAGGCGCACGTCGCGGTGCGGGCGGGACATCACTGCGCCCAGCCGCTGTTGGAATGGCTCGGCATTTCGTCCTGTGCCAGAGCGAGCGTGGCATTTTATAATACGCCAGAGGATGTCGGACGATTTCTGGATCAGCTGGCACAAGTCAGGAGGATGATGGGATATGAATAACCGGACATTTTATAATGAGGTGTTGACGGATCACAACCGCTATCCGGGGCACAAGGAGAAGCTTGCGGATGCAAATCTGGTGCTTGAGGGTGTGAATCCGAGCTGCGGGGATGATATTGTGCTGCAGCTGCGCGTGGAGGACGGCAGGATTGCGGAGGGAACCTTTACGGGCGACGGCTGCGCCATCTCACAGGCTTCCGTGGATATCATGCTGGATCTGGTCATCGGAAAGACCAAGGAAGAGGCCATGCACCTGGCGGATCTGTTCTTTCGGATGATTAAAGGGACGGTATCGGACGAGGAATTAGAAGAACTCGAGGAGGCATCGGCGCTTGTGGACATTTCACACATGCCGGCGCGTGTCAAATGTGCGGTACTCGGCTGGCACACGCTTACGGAGATGCTTGGGGACGAACCGGAAGAGAAATAGAAAAATATAGAAATAAAAGGAGTGGCAGGGATCGAGTAAATCTCTGCTGCTTTACGGGTTTTTGATGCCATCGGTTATTGCAGCCGGTATGAACCGGCATATAATAAAGAAAAAACGCAGCCATCCGGCGGAGGTATTAAAAACCGGGAGCAGGATGGAAAATGGCGGATAATGATGAAGTTTATCAATAACGAAAAAATACTGGAAAAATACAAAAAGCGGTACTATAATGCACAATAATGTAAAGAGCGAACAACATGTTCAGCAAAGGATGCACGGGATTGTGCGTAGAATGGAGGATACATATGTTAAAGTGTTTTGAGAAGATTGATTGGAAGAAGACGGGAATTTTTGCAGGCGGCGTATTATTTGGAACAGCCGGTATCAAGGTGCTTTCCAGCAAGGATGCCAAGAAGGTTTACACAAGCTGTACGGCAGCTTTCTTAAGAGCAAAAGAGTGCGTGATGAACACCGTAAGCACCGTACAGGAGAATGCCGGTGACATCTATGCAGGCGCAAAGGAGATCAATGAGGAGCGCGCAGCCAAGGCTGAGGCAGAGGCATTTGCAGATGCTGAGGCAGAAGCAGCAGAGAAGACCGAGACTGCAGAGAACACCGAAGAATAAGATTTTGATAAGAGGCGAGTAAAGTGAAGTTTGCAATCAAGCATGAGATTAAGGGGCGGATGCGGATTCACGTGGCACAGTACCGCATGAGTTGTGCACAGGCGGATACGCTTCTGTATTTTTTACAAAATGATATACAGGTCTCAAGCGCAAAGGTGTATGAGCGTACGGGTGACGCAGTCATCTGTTATGACGGCAGCAGAGCGGAACTGATCGACAAGCTCAGACATTTCCACTATGAAGATGTGGAAGTGCCGAACGGGCTGATCGAGAATTCCGGAAGAGAGCTGAATGCAAGCTACCAGGAGAAGCTGATCGGCAGAGTGGTGAGACGCTATGCATCCAAGATTTTTCTGCCGTATCCCATCCTGGCGTGCTGGACGACGGTCAAGTCGTTCCGCTACATCTGGAAGGGCATAAAGACACTGGCGGCACGAAAGATCGAAGTACCGGTACTCGATGCGACGGCGATCGGAGTGTCTATTCTGCGCGGTGATACCGAGACGGCGGGATCGATCATGTTCCTGCTTGGCATCGGCGAGCTGTTAGAAGAGTGGACACACAAGAAGTCCGTCGGCGACCTTGCGCGCACCATGTCCTTGAATGTCGGCAAAGTATGGCTGAAGAAGGACGGCGTGGAGGTTCTTGTCGGCGCGAAGGAAGTCCGTGAGGGAGACGAGGTGGTTGTCCATATGGGCAATGTAATCCCGTTTGACGGCGTCGTGACAGACGGCGAGGCGATGGTCAATCAGGCATCCTTAACCGGAGAATCCGAGCCGGTACGCCGGATTAGTGAGAATTATGTCTATGCAGGGACCGTAGTCGAGGAAGGGGAACTTACCATTCTCGTGAAGGCGGTAGGCGGCTCCAGCCGCTACGATAAGGTTGTGCAGATGATCGAGGAATCCCAGAAGTTAAAGTCTGGGCTTGAGAGCCGGGCAGAGCATCTGGCGGACCGTCTGGTACCGTATTCCCTCGGCGGCACAGCGCTCACTTACCTTCTGACCCGGAATGTGACGAAGGCACTGTCGATTCTGATGGTGGATTTCTCCTGCGCATTAAAGCTTGCCATGCCGATCTCCGTATTGTCAGCGATCCGTGAGGCTGGATTTTACAATATGACGGTCAAGGGTGGAAAATATTTAGAGGCAATGGCTGAGGCAGATACGATCGTCTTTGATAAGACCGGCACACTGACCAAGGCAAAGCCGACCGTGGCAAAAGTGGTTTCCTTTAACGGGGACAGCCCGGATGAGCTTCTTAGGATTGCAGCCTGCATGGAGGAGCATTTCCCACATTCCATGGCAAAAGCGGTTGTTGCGGCAGCCAGGGAAAAAGGTCTGGATCATGAGGAGATGCATTCCAGGGTGGAGTATGTGGTGGCACATGGTATTTCCACAACGATCAACGGCAAGAAAGCCGTGATCGGAAGCTATCATTTTGTATTTGAGGATGAGGGAGCTGCCCTTCCTGCGGGCACAAAGGAACTGTTCGGGAGCCTGCCGGAGGAGTATTCCCATCTGTATCTGGCCATCGAGGGACAGCTTGCAGCCGTGATCTGCATTGAAGATCCGCTCCGCGAGGAGGCGGAGGCAGTCATCAATTCCCTGCGCCGCTCCGGTATCAGGAAGATCGTCATGATGACGGGAGACAGCGAGCGGACGGCAAGCGCCATTGCAAAGCGCGTCGGTGTGGACGAGTATTATTCCGAGGTGCTTCCGGAGGATAAAGCCGGTTTTGTCGAGCGTGAAAAGGCAGCCGGACGCAAGGTTATCATGGTTGGAGACGGCATCAACGATTCCCCGGCACTCTCTGCGGCGGATGTCGGCATCGCGATTTCGGACGGTGCGGAGATTGCGCGTGAGATCGCGGATATCATGGTAAGCTCGGATGATCTCTATCAGATCGTGACCTTAAAGCTGTTGAGTGACGGCCTGATGAAGCGGATTCGCAAGAATTACCGCGTGATTGTCGGATTCAATACCGGATTGATCCTGCTTGGAGTCGGCGGCATTTTACAGCCGACCACATCAGCGCTTCTGCATAACACCTCTACGCTGGTCATCAGCTTAAAGAGCATGCAGAATCTTTTGAGCTAACTGAATATGTATTTTAAAAAAGTCTTTACAGATTTGCCGCCGGCAGTAAATGCGGCAGAACTGTGAAGGCTTTTTTTGTTTATACCGTAAGAAATGTTTTACAAAAAAGAATATTTTAAGATCCATTCAGATATGTTTCCAATAATTTACAAATTTATTGATGACAAAATAAAAAATGTGTATAATAAAGGCAGATGTAAAAAGTTGGCAGATAATAGCATACAGAAAGAGAGTACCGGATATGAGAAAAAAATGGATCAGACTGATTGCAGCAGCTGTGGGAAGTTTTCTGCTTGCCGGCTGCGGTGCAGATACGCAGATTGATGATTATGCTACAAATGCCGGAGCGGAGAGCTTGCAGCAGACAGCGGGGACGGAGTCGGCAGCAACAACGACCGCGACGGAGGGAATCCCGAAGGACGAGATCAAGGTGGGAGTGCTCCATCTGTCAGACCCGGCAGAAGGAAGCGGATACACGTACACGCATGATCTGGGAATTCAGGGAATGCAGCAGAACCTCGGACTTTCCGACGATCAGATTGTGCGGAAAATCAATGTCCCAGATTCCGATGAGGATGCGACAAAGCAGGCGATTCAGGAATGTATCGACGAGGGCTGTAACATTATCTTTACGACCAGCTGGGGTTACATGGAGCCGACAGCGGAGATGGCGGAGAAATATCCGGATATTTATTTTTCCCATGGAACCGGTTATATGAGCAACGGCAAGAATTTCAATAACTATTTCGGCAGAATCTATCAGGCGCGCTACTTAAGCGGTATTGTGGCGGGAATGAATACCACGACGAACAAGATCGGTTATGTGGCTGCCATGGATAACAGCAATTCAGAGGTGACGGGAGGAATCGATGCGTTCGCGCTCGGTATCTATTCGGTCAATCCGGACGCGAAGGTTTACGTCAAGGTGACGAACAGCTGGTATGATCCGGAGGCGGAGGAGAATGCGGCAAAGACACTTCTGGATATGGACTGTGATGTGATCGCCCAGCACTGTGATACGGAGTATCCGCAGACACTTGCCCAGGAGCGTGGCGTATACAGCATCGGGTACAATTCCGACATGAGCAAGAATGCGCCGGAGGCCTGCCTGTGCAGCGTTATCTGGAACTGGAGTGCCTACTATACCGCGGCAGTGCAGAGCTTAATTGACGGAACCTGGGATGGAAGCAATTATTACGGCGGCATGAACGAGAATCTGGTCGGTCTTACCAATCTGGCGGATTTCTGTGCGGAGGGCACACAGGAGAAGGTAGACGAGGCGAAGGAACAGATCCTTTCGGGACAGAACGGTGTATTTGACGGTGTGATCGAGACAAATACCGGAGAGACGGTCGGTGAAGCGGGCAAGACGCTCGACGATGCGACAATCACCGGCGGCATCAACTGGTATTTTAAGACGGTGAATGTTGTGGATTAAGGAGCAGCCGGACGAAAAGAGACACGCAGATGCACAGACGAAATGGAGATTAGGATGAACATTAAGAAAAAGATTCTGGGGATTACAATAGCACCGGTCATCATATTGGGGTTGATTTCCATGTTTTTGACAACCACAATGGTACGGAGCGCCATGCTGGAGGAGATTGAGGAAGCACTTCGGGGAACGGCGGCAGCCACGCTCGCAGCCTACGATCAGAATACGGGAGATTATCTCCAGACCAGCAATGGAGATATCTGGAAGGGCAGTTATAATATTTCAAAGTCCGAGAGTCTGGTAGACCGTATCAAAGGCAATACCGGAATGGACGTCACATTTTTTTACGGAGATACCCGCATTATGACATCGGCGGTCGATGCAGGAGGGAACCGCATCTTAAATTCCAAAGCCGGTGACCGGATTGTAGAAAAGGTACTACAGGGCGGCGAATCCTATTTCAGCCATGCGGTGTCGATCGAGGGCACTTTGAACTATGGATATTTTATACCGGTATATCAGAACGGATCGACCGATGAGATTATCGGTATGATTTTTGTGGGAACGGACAAGCAGGAAAAGGATGCCGTGATCAACAAGATTCTGGGAACAATCAGCATGGCGGTGTGTGCGGTGATGATCTTATGCATTGCGATCGGCATGAAGCTTGCAACCTCAATGAGCCGCAATATCCGCAGCAGTATTGAGGTGGTAGGAAAAGTGGCGGACGGCGATCTGAATGTCTGGG
>ERZ826146.763-NODE-763-length-35540-cov-19.083359_pt1 | contig 35540 bp, 30 predicted proteins | sample MGYA00519857_ERZ826146 | MGnify/ENA primary metagenome ERZ826146 (study PRJEB31778, sample SAMEA3449222) | human gut metagenome | biome: human gut; feature: human-associated habitat; material: faeces | place: United Kingdom | collected 2010/2012 ...
GGAAATCAATGCCGGATACGGCAGAAAGGGGGAATCGTATCATGGCGATATTTCACTTTACAGTAAAGATTGTCGGGCGCAGTAAAGGAAAATCTGTCATATCCGCATCGGCATATCTTAATGGAGATGTGATGAAGAATGAGGAAACAGGCAGAATCAGTTACTATACTTCCAAAAAGGAAGTCGTCTACACCAGTCTGATGATGTGCGAAAATGCACCTCCTGAATGGCTGCATGTACCGGAAGAAAATATAAAAAGGTTTCAACAGTCTATCCGTTATAAAAGAGCGGATGATAAAGATGCCGCACTGGAAAAGTTTAAAATCACATTTCAGAAACAGCGTCTATGGAATGAGGTATTGAAGATAGAAAAAAATGCAGATGCACAGCTTGGACGCTCATTTGAATTTTCCCTGCCGAAAGAATGGAGCAGACAGGAACAGATTGATTATACAACCGAATATATTCAAAAGACTTTCGTGGATAAGGGAATGTGTGTCGACTGGAGCATACACGATAAGGGCGATGGAAACCCACATGTGCATTTACTTGTAACCATGCGACCATTCAATCTGGATCATTCATGGGGCAGCAAAGAAGTCAAGGACTGGGATTTTGTCAGAGATACTGACGGAAATATCGTGGTTGATGAATCCCACCCGGACTGGTGGCAGGATAAGAAAAATCCTGACCGGCATGGAATCCGCATTCCGGTACTTGATGAAAACGGAGTACAGAAAGTCGGGGCAAGAAACAGAAAACAATGGAAACGGGTTCTGACCGATGCTACCGGCTGGAATAATCCAAAGAATTGTGAGTTATGGCGAAGCGAATGGGCTGGGATGTGTAACCGGCATTTATCCATAGACAATCAGATTGACCACCGCTCTTATGAAAGACAGGGCAAATTAAAAATCCCTACGATTCATGAGGGTGCGGATGCAAGAAAGATTGAGGAAAAATATCTCACCGGACAGATATGGAATGGTTCATGGAAGGTAGAGGAAAACCAGATGATTAAAAAACAAAATGCACTGCTGCAAAAGGTAATTGCAACCTTTGGTAAGGTATCCGGTGCATTGTCGATGTGGAGGGAGTGGTTGAATGACATTAGAAGAAAGCAAAGAAGTAATTCCCATGATGGAAGCAATGATTACACAGATAGAGGAACAGCAGAATATCATGGCAGAGATGCTTCAGGAGATACAGGAAAAGGACGAGAAGCTGATGTGCTTTCAGGAGCAGGAAGAACGATTGCAGCAATTAGAGAAAGAATTGTCAGAGCTGCTACAAATCTTACCGGATACAGAAGAACTGTTGATGCTTCTGGAAGAAAAGACAGACCAGATACAGAAACTCACAGACGAAAATCAGCAATGGCAGGAATTGGCACAGAAATTAAACAGCGAGAACCGGCTATTGCAGAAACAGAACAGCGAATTACTGAACTTGAACAGCAATTAGAGAAAGGAAGGTTGATTGATGAACGAATTAAGAAACTCAAAGAGCGACGATCAACTGGAAGAGTTGCTTCTGCTGACAGAGCAGATGCAGGAAGAACTCGACCAGAAAGACCGGACTATCAGGGAACTGAAAGTGCAGCTCGACGAATCGCTGACCTTGAACGAGAGGTTAAACAGCGAGAACAGAGCAGGGAACATTCAAGCCTTAAAGAACGACTTGAGGAAAACAAAAGAATTGTTGCAGAGCGAGAAAGAGAAAACGCACGCTGCCGAAATCATGATAGAGGAATGTCAAGATAAGCTAAGGCAGGCAGAACAGGAACGGGACTATGCACTCTCCCATCAGAAAAAAGTAGAGATACCGGTTGAAAAGCCGGTACTCTATCAAAAGTGTGGGAACTGTAACCTGACAGCTTATCTGAAAGCCAAGGAAAAGTATGATACGCAGAGAGAAAAACTGGCAGGCAGATATAAAACAAAAACAGCCATGTATGAAGCATTGATGTTTCTGCTGATATGGTATTCCGTATCAACTACTCTTTTTCAGATGATACGGTCAAAAATATTTATTTCTGATTGCGTGGTATTCTTTGATACAATCGCAACTTTCACACAGACCATTGCTGGCTGGGTTGTACTGGCAGGAAAGAACGTGGCACAGATTAGTGATGGAATATCCAATCCTGTCGTTGCTGGAATTATAAACTGGCTGATAAGAATATTGATTTGCGGTGGATGTCTGGTGGGTGTGGGAATACTTTTGGCATTCATCGAAATAAAGATTGCAGGGCTATATAAGAAATACTGTTGGGATATGATTACCATAATGGTGATACTTGTAAGTATGGCAATAGCTATCTACTTTGGGGATTGGATAAAGGAAGTATTGCCAATCAATCTGCTATTTCTCTTATTATTCGTGCAACTGGTATATGTTGGAATCAGGTGGTATGTAAAGGGATGGCGAGAAACAAGGGGATATCATTAAAACAAAAATACCGATATTTTATTGGTACTATATGCCTTTACTTTCGTGCTAATATATATTATCATATTAGCATGAAAGGAGAATGCGTATGACTCAATTTGAACAATTAGATTTATTGCTGAATGAATATGGAGGAATAATTCAGACCTTTCAAGTTATAGATAATGGAATTAGTAAGCCTGTATTTTATTCTTATGTAAAAGAACGAGGATTGGACCAAGCTGCTCATGGTGTGTATGTATCACCAGATACATGGACAGATGCGATGTATATTTTGCATTTACGTTGTAGTCAGGCTGTGTTTTCTCATGAAACTGCATTGTTTTTCCACGATTTAACAAACAGAGAGCATTTGAAATATACTATAACTGTAAGAACCGGGTATAATCCGAGCCGTTTGCAGGAAGACGGTTTTCAAGTGTATACAGTTAAAAAGGATTTACATGAAACAGGGATTACGATTATGCAGACACCATTTGGGCATTCAGTTCCGGTTTATGATATGGAGAGGACAATTTGTGATCTGCTTCGCAGCAGGAACAATATAGAAATGCAGGTCTTTCAGGATGCCTTAAAGCAATATGCCAGACGCAAAGATAAAAATTTGAGGACACTTATGAAATATGCATCCATGTTTCATGTTGAAAAGATATTAAGACCATATTTGGAGGTATTACTTTAGATGATAACAACAGCAAGGCAAATATCTTATAACGATAACGAAAGGACTATAATTCATGAGCAGAATACTTTTGTTGGAAGATGACACAATGATTGCTTCGGGGATTCTGTATGCACTTGAGTCAGAAGGTTATGAAACAAATCATGCCACACGTATAAAAGATGCCAGAAGTTTAATTGAACATTATAAGTTTGACCTGGCAATTATAGATATGCAGCTTCCGGATGGAACTGGATTTGATGTAAGTGAGATATTAAAAAACAATGGTGCCTGACACAATAAATCACAGCTTCCTGTAAAAGCGCAATCGAAAACAGTTGCAAATTGAAAGTGCAATCCAATATGGTTGCGAATAGAGTCATAAAATGTGAATTACATTGAAATTGATGTCTGAATATGATAGAATTTGGCACATGGAACTCACACGACAGGAATGGTAACGGTAGTCATGGCAATCGGCTTTATCTGCGTGAAGAATGTACCAATCGGAAGAATCTGTATCGCAGTTGTGTGGGTATGCCACCTGTTATACTTCTTCTTAAGAGTTAAGACAGAAAAGCCTGAAGCTGAAATGGCAGAAAGCGTAGAGTAAGATGGACAAAGTAGAAAAGAAACGGCAGAAAGAACAGTATGTCGTGGAAGAGATGATCCGGCTGTATTGCCGAAAAAAACATCCGAAAGAAAAAAGACAGGAAGGGCAGATGTGTCCTGACTGTCAAAAACTTTCGGATTATGCAAAACAAAGAAGTCAAAAGTGTCCATTCATGGAAGAAAAGACGTTTTGTGCGAATTGTAAGGTACATTGTTATAAGCCGGAGATGAGAGAACAGATCAGGCAGGTTATGCGGTTTTCAGGACCAAGGATGCTGTTGTATCATTCGGTGCTTGCTATCTGGCATCTGGTGTGTAGCAACAAAGAGAAGAAAAAGTAAGGAGTTACTTATGATTAAAACAAGACTGGTGGGGCTGTTGTCCCACGCAAAAAAGTATATCGTGTATACGATTTTGTGGCAGTGGGCAGCCCTCCTGTCGCAGGTATTGGCAGTCTTTTCTATCGCAGATTTACTGGAACGGGTAGTATACCGGGCAGTAACCGTACCGATCATTGAGCGGACAATACTGATTTTAGTTCTGGTTGTGGTGATCCGATTTATCTGTGAACGGATGGGAGCAAGGTCTTCCTATCTGGCGTGTGTGGATGTAAAGCGGATTCTGCGTGAAAAGATTTATGAGAAAATGTTAAAGCTGGGAGCTTCCTACAGTGAGCAGGTATCCTCTTCGGAGGTCGTACAGGTGTCAACTGAGGGTGTGGAGCAGTTGGAAACATACTTTGGAAAATATCTTCCACAATTATTTTACAGCCTGATCGCACCACTGACCTTATTTATCATTCTTTGCAGAGTGAGCCTGAAAGCGAGTGTGATCCTGCTGATTTGTGTACCGCTGATCCCGATTTCTATCGTGGTGGTACAGAAGATTGCAAAGAAATTACTGAATAAGTATTGGAGCATCTATACTGGACTGGGAGATTCGTTCCTTGAGAATTTACAGGGACTTACCACATTGAAGATTTATCAGGCAGACCAGCAGAAAGCAGACGAGATGGATGTGGAATCCCAGAACTTTCGTAAGATTACGATGAAGGTGCTGACCATGCAGCTCAATTCAACCAGCGTGATGGATATTGTGGCGTATGGTGGAGCTGCGATCGGTATGGCGGTTGCGGTATCTGAATTCTTAAAAGGAAATATCAGTGTAGCAGGAACGTTATGTATCGTTCTGCTTGCCAGCGAGTTTTTCCTGCCGCTCAGACTGCTTGGTTCATTCTTCCATATCGCAATGAATGGTATGGCAGCGAGTGATAAGATTTTCAAAATTTTAGATTTGCCGGAACCACAGGCTGGAGAAAAAACACTGCCGGATGGAGCGTTAGATGTTACATTAAAAGATGTGCACTTTTCTTATGAAGAGGACAGAGAGATTTTAAAAGGAATAGGCTTAAATCTTCCGGCAGGAAGTTTTGTATCACTGGTTGGTGAATCCGGATGTGGTAAGAGTACGATTGCCGGAATCCTTGCAGCAAAGAACCGGGGATATAACGGAGAAATCATCATCGGTGGCGTACCGCTTAATGAAGTGAATGAAACCAATCTGATGCAGAGGGTTGTTCTGGTTCGCCATAACAGCTACCTGTTCAAAGGTACAGTAGAAGAAAATCTGAAGATGGCAAAACCGGACGCAACGAAAGAAGAGATGGAAGCTGTCCTTCAGAAAGTGAATCTCTTAGGGTTCTTACAAACACAGGATGGCTTGCAGACACAGTTGTTGGAAAAAGCAAGCAACCTGTCCGGCGGTCAGTGTCAGAGACTGGTAATTGCCAGAGCATTGCTTCGGACAGACAGTGCGGTTTATATTTTTGATGAAGCTGCATCCAATATCGATGTAGAAAGTGAAGAACTAATCATGAATGTGATTCACGAACTGGCAAAGACAAAGACGGTACTTCTGATCTCCCACAGACTGGCAAATGTCGTGAAGTCTGACAAGATCTATTTCTTAAAAGACGGAGAAATCAAAGAAAGCGGAAAGCATGACGAACTGATGAGCCAGAATGGTGCGTACAGACATCTGTATGAAAGCCAGATGGCACTGGAAAACTATGGAAAAGGAGGAATGGCATAATGAGTGAAAATACGAATACAACAAAACGCAGAAGTGCCATCCAGATCATGGGAAGTCTGATTGGTCTGGTAAAACCCTTGCTCCATATCATGCTGGCAGCAATCATCCTTGGAACATTGGGTTATTTATGTGCAATCTTCCTGACGATACTGGCAGGACAGGTTATCATGCATGGTCTTCTGACAGGAGTAGCCGGAATGATTGTTCCGGTGGACAATATGTGGCGGGTATTTACTCCAGTAAAAACGATTATTACAGTCATGATCGTAATTGCAGTGCTTCGTGGAATCCTGCATTATGTGGAACAGTATTGTAATCATTTTATCGCATTTAAGTTGTTGGCAATCATCCGTCACAAAGTGTTTGCGGCACTGAGAAAGCTCTGCCCTGCAAAATTGGAAGGACGGGATAAGGGAAATCTGATCTCGATTATTACAACCGATATCGAATTACTGGAAGTGTTCTATGCACATACCATTTCTCCGATTGCGATTGCAACGCTGACCTCAATTATTATGGTGATTTTTATCGGAAGATATCACTGGCTGGCAGGAGTGATTGCTCTGGTAGCTTATCTGATTGTCGGTGTTGTCATCCCGATGTGGAATGGAAAACGTGGAAGCCAGAAGGGAATGGAATTTCGGACAAACTTCGGAGAACTGAACAGTTTTGTTCTGGATTCTTTACGTGGACTGGACGAGACCATCCAGTACGGACAGGGTGAAAAGAGAAAAGAGCAGATGTCTGAGCATTCCAAAAATCTTGCAGGAATGCAGGAGTCATTAAGCAAAATGGAAGGCTCACAGCGTTCATTTACGAACATGGTTATCCTGCTTGCATCTTTTGGAATGCTTGCACTGACGATCTGGCTGTACGACAAAGGTGCGATGGGATTCGAGGGAATCTTAACCTGCACCATCGCAATGATGGGTTCTTTCGGACCGGTAGTAGCATTATCAAGCCTTTCCAATAACCTGAACCAGACACTGGCAAGTGGTGAGCGTGTTCTTTCTCTTCTGGAAGAGACACCGCTTGTGGAAGAAATTCCGGGTGACGTGGAAACTTCCGGTGCAGAGAGCATGGAACATGAATTTACAGGAGCAGAGGCAGAGCATGTAACATTTGCTTATGATAATGAGGTTATTTTAGATAACTATTCACTGAAATTACAGCCGGGTAAAATCACAGGGATTCATGGTGCGAGCGGCTCCGGAAAATCTACGCTCTTAAAACTGCTGATGCGGTTCTGGGATGTGCAGGATGGAAGTGTATCGGTAGACGGTACAGATGTCCGCAAGATTCCGACCAAGCATTTGAGAGATATGGAAAGTTATGTCACACAGGAAACGCACCTGTTCCATGATTCGATTGCAAACAATATCGCAATCGCAAAGCCGGGAGCATCCAGAGAAGAGATTATGGAAGCTGCAAAGAAAGCGTCTATCCACGATTTCATAATGACACTTCCGAAAGGATATGATACAGAAGTCGGAGAACTGGGTGATACGCTGTCCGGTGGTGAAAAACAGAGAATCGGAATTGCAAGAGCATTTCTCCATGAATGCCCTCTGATCCTGCTCGATGAGCCTACATCGAACCTCGACTCTTTAAACGAGGGAATCATTTTAAAATCATTGAAAGAATCGGCCAAGAAGAAAACGGTTGTCCTGGTATCCCACAGAGTATCCACAATGAACGTGGCCGATGTAGTATATGAAATGGAGAACGGCAGAATTTCTTAATAAATTCTTAGAACTGATAGGGTATCTCCAGAAACTGCAAATCATGATGCATGCCGGATGGAACATACAATCAGCGAAGAATCTTTCCAGAAGATTCAGGAACTGGTGAAGAAGATAAAAAAGAAGATTCATCAAAGGAACAAATGGAAAAACAATGGCAATGCCATTAAGTCAGTTGTTCGAAGTTTTGTTCGATAGCTCAGTTGTTGTCAAATATCCGATATTTTGAACTCAAAAAGCCAAAAACAGGTATGCCAAAAAGACAGATGCTGTCCATCTGCCAAAAAGAAGGATATTCAGTTGCAGAACTTACCGATATCCAAAATGAATTGCGCTGATTCCACGGAGAGGCCGTTGAAACTGCCGGAACCTGTCTTTCACTGCGTGGACATATTTCATCATCAGCCGGATAATATCGATGTGCCTTCCAGAATCCCTGCGCATGAAGAACTTTCTGGCTGTTTTTAATGCTGAAGAAAAGTCAAGTTCATAGAGATACTTGTTGCTGCCATCCCGTTTCTTTTTCAGGTTTTCTTCTGCCGCTTCGTTTGCGATAAAAATGCCGAAATTGCATTGGAACAATTGGTGCCTGACACAATAAACTTGCAATAGGCTGCTTTTTTCTGTTGAGCAAGAAGTATCTTTTAATTCATATTTAGGTGGTTTGTCAATAGCAATAATATTTAATGCATAATCTGATTTAAGAGTGAATTTCAAATTTTAGATTTTCAATAATCAGGTCAAATGACAAAGTAAATTCCACTTTGTCAAAGTAAATGTCTGGTCGATCCCTGTCCGCTTGCCGGACAGGGATTTTTCTGTGCGAAAACTGCTTAAAAACAGATGATTTTTCCAAAAACATAGCGTAAAATAGATTTTAAACAAGGAAAAAAGGGCATAGTAAATCGCAAGTGGAATTTCCCTGTTTTTTTGCCTTAGTAAATTCCACCTGTATGAGCAGGTCTATGCAGCTGTGTCCCGGTTTGTCATGTCAGTTAAAAGAATTCATCTTTGGAGAGAAAGCAGTGGCGCTGTTCATCCCAAAGAAGCTCTGTGTCAGAGCCTTTCCAGTAGTCCCATGGACCGCTGGAATAGCCAAATCTGATGCGGAAAGCCTGCAGGTAGTTCAGGGGCATTCCGTCAGAATCCATATAGTTCCATGGATTTGATTCGACTTCATTGCCTTTACGAACCCACTTTCGGAGACACTGTCGTTCTCTTAGTGTCATGGGAACGGCTTCTTCCATCTCCTGTAAGGCAACTAAATTAACCTGGTAATCAATGGAATCCTTATCTGCTCTCATGGCTGCCCTCCTTGTGAAAAATGGATCGATTGAGTGTCACGTCCTGGGGAGGAACTTTGTGGCACCCAAGAAGATCCAGAATCTCCTGCCCATACAGAAAAGAGAACACATCATAAGGGCATTTATTTCCCAGACTTTCCCGGCTGTAAGAGTTGATATGATCCATCATGAGACAGATCTCTTCCTGCGAATAGGGAGCAAGGTCCGTTCCTTTCGGAAGAAAACAGCGTATAAATTCATGGTTACGTTCCGCGGAGCCCTTTTGATAAGGAGCGCTTGGATCACAATAAAAAATACGGGTGCGCAGATTTCCCTGCCGGTCGTATTCGATTGCTTTCGGATTTGAAAATTCAGTACCATTATCCGCAAGGCAGACTTTGAAGAGGGTACAGAAACGGTCCGGACGCAGTTCAAAGTAAAGCCGTTCAAAGATATCAATCACGGACTGGGAATCATTGTGATCGCGGAGAAAAGCAAGCATAAGTTCTGCTTTTACGAAGTGAATGGTAAGAAGAACCTTGCTGCCCTTTTTCCCCTCCACGGAATCCAGCTGGGTGATGGCCAGATCAGGATATTGCAGAAGATATCCCTTAAAGTCCACGTAAGTGCGTCCGATCCGGCAGGCTTTGTCCACTTTCAGGTGACACTCCACTTTACGTGCACTGTAGCGAACTTTTCTTGGAAGATCGATATTCATGGCTGAGATGATGCGTGCATCAATCAGTCGGTAAATGGTTCTTTCGCTTACGGTAAGAGAATCCGCATTGGTTGCACAGATGTGATGTGGAGACTGGTTTTGACGGATCAGAGGAGAAATGAATGCATCAAGGTAACGGATCTCATCTTCGGAATAAGAAAGTCCGGTGCGGGATTCCGAAAGGATATCCCGGTATTCCCGGTGGGCAAAGTCTGCGTTATATACCCGTTTTTCCAGACTGCATACAGACCGTTTCCCACAGCCGTTACAGACATAGGGTGGCTTCAGGAGACGCCTGCAGGTTTCTTTTTCGAAATCCCTACAGAAAGCATTGCACATGGAACAGCGCCTGCATAAGGTATATTTTTTGGAAGCATGGCATTCTGTGCAGATATGGGATTTCTGACAGGAGATACGTCGGGCACAGTTATTGTAGGGAAGATGATAACCCCCTATCCTGCGGTACTGAAGGTGGTTGCGGATCTCCTTTGAAATAGTAGTTGGATCTTTTCCCAGAGCAGTGGCAATCGAGGAAAAGGACTCTTTGTTATCGAGCATCAGCTGAATTTTACATCTGTCATCCAGATTCAAGTGTTTATTTTTACTCATAAGAACACCTCCCGAAAAAGAACCGGGACACCGCAGCTAAACTATAACATGAAATAAGCCAGAGATGTAAAATTTGCAAGAGTAACTTCCTCGTAAGGATTTGCCAAAGTTACTTCAGCCTTTGCGTTAGAGCGACCGGAATTTACTTTGACAATTGAGTTTTTCAATAATCATGGGATAAAAATAACAGGGAGGATTATAGTTTTCGGAATAAAGCCGATATATAATATTAGAAACAATAAATAATAAAGAACGGATTCAGAGAAGGAGGACAAAGGATATGTCAATGAATGTGAATACAACGGGTACTGTTTATGGAAGTTATCAGAATACCTACAAGGCAGGTACAGTAGATAAGAAAAAAGAAACAGCGAAAACAACAGAAAATGATAAGGTCAAGAAAAATGTGACAGAAAGTATAGCCGAAAAAAATCTAAGTAAAGAGGCACAAAAAATGCTTAAAGATATGCGTGGCTCAAGAACAGATATGGACTTTATGGTTGCAGATTTTGAAAATGGTGATAATGCTAAAGATATTTTAGCACAAAGTGATAAAGAGTTTACGGTTATTTTCTCAAAGGAAGAAATGGAGAAGATGGCATCCGATCCCAAATATTATGCTGAAAAGATGCATAGTATTGAAGGTGCTTTGCGTATGTCGGATGAAATCAATGCTCAGTTTGGATTTGAAAGAGCATTTGGTAAGACAAACGGAATAGAAAACAGTGCAGATACTGATACAAAAATAACAAAGTTTGGTATTTCTTTTAATAGTGATGGAACTACAACATTCTTTGCTCAATTAGAAAAAACATCAGCTAGTCAGAAAGAATATCTTGAAAAAATTCAGGAAAAGAAAGCTGCGGAGAAGAAAGAGGCGAAGAAAAAGGAACAATTAAAGCAAATTGAAGTAAAAAAAGCTACTGTTCAAGCAAATTCAAAAGATGAACTTTTGGATAAAATTAAAAATATTGAATGGAATTCTATCAAACCAGAGGATAATAAAATCGGTGGAAGATTTGATTTTTCAATTTAGTATATTTAGATGGGGATGATTACATAAAGTATGGAGGTAGATTCATTATGAGAAAACGTTTTTTTTCTATTATTGTATGTGTTGTCATGCTTTTTACAATGAATGTCACAGCTTTTGCGGCAGAAACTCAGGAAAATTATTCGGAGACGGAGAAAACAATGACATTTGAAATAACTCCGACAGCATTAACTTCTGGATCATCACGACATTCTGTTGGAATGTTAAATTCCTTTTTTGGAACAAATGATACAGTGGCAACTTCCGCTCTTGGTTCTTTTACAATCAGCAGCACATCTGTTCCGTCAGGCTCCACAATCAGTAAAATAGTGGTTACATCCACAAAAAGTAGTGGAAGTAGTGGAAACATCGAATTATTTGTTGCTAAAGATGAGGATAATGGAGATGGCACATTTGACAGATATACAGACAGCAAAAGTTGGAATAGTTCTCTTACTTTTGCAGATTTTGGCAATTATAATTTAAGCCCTGTTGGAAATTATTATGTTCAATTTGAATCTACAAGGTATTCAACGGGAACTGTTGCAGCAGCAACATTAAAAAATATTTATGTCACAGTATACTATCATTAAAATTTTATAATCCCCATTCTAAACAAGCAAAGATGTTGTTATTCAGTTAGCAGCATCTTTGCTTTTAATTGTATAATTGATATGACTATTGAGTTAGAATGACATTGATAGCGATAGAAAGCTATATATTACAGAAGCAGACTTTGATAAAAAAGCATTTGAGAGATTATATAAATTGAATATTATATAATCAGAGGTATATAGAACATGCACAGAGACACTATATTTCAATATGAAACAATGGTGCCTGACACAATAAAAACGCATAGCCAAACTTCGCTCGGTATAACTGCCTGATTGTGTCGAAATTCGTATTTTATCAATTATATCTGATAAAACTGGATTTGCGGTATTGAAAATCAGTTATAGCCGTGGTACCATATAGACAGTTTCAGAAGGGAGGCTGGTCTACATGATTAAACGAGAAATTTATATGAGCCGTATCCGTCCTTTTATCGGAAATGAGCTGATAAAGGTTCTGACAGGGATTCGCCGTAGTGGAAAATCTGTCATGCTGAGCCTGATCCAAGAGGAACTTGCCCAAAACGGGGTCCAACCAGAACAGTTTATTTCCCTGAATTTTGAGAACATGAGCAATGCACACCTTTGTACGGCTGTTGCATTGCATGATGAAATCCTTCGCAGAACAAAAGAAATCAGCGGCAAGGTTTATCTGTTCTTCGACGAAATCCAAGAGGTGGCTGATTGGGAAAAATGTATCAACTCTTTCCGGGTGGAGCTGGATTGTGATATATACATTACCGGTTCCAACGCCAAGCTGCTTTCCGGTGAGCTTGCCACTTATCTTGCCGGACGGTATGTGGAGTTCGTGATTTACCCGTTTTCATTCAGAGAGTTTATGGAGCTGTATCACACCGTTTACGAAGGTGCAGACGAAAGACAATGCTTTACAAAATATCTGACGCTGGGAGGAATGCCCTATTTGAGCAACCTTCGCTACGACGATGCCGCCAGTCGTCAGTATTTGCGGGACTTGTTCAACTCCGTAGAGCTGAAAGATATTATCAAGCGAAACAATATCCGTGATGTGGATATGCTGGAGAGAATTATTGCTTATATAACTTCCAACATCGGCACTACCTTTTCTTCCACAGCCATTTCCAAGTATCTGAAAAGTGAAGGGCGCTCCGTTTCACCAGAAACGGTACTGAACTACATCAAAGCCTGCACGGACGCATTCCTGTTTTATCAGGTGAAGCGCCAAGACCTCCAGGGAAAGAAAATCCTGACCGTCAACGAGAAATACTATGTTGCAGATCATGGTGTCCGGGAAGCCGTGTACGGTGGCAACATGAAGGACATTAACCTTGTCCTTGAAAATGTTGTCTACATGGAGCTGCTGCGCCGTGGTTATTCTGTGACTGTTGGGAAAGTCTCTGACAAGGAGATTGACTTCGTATGTGAAGATCATGGGAAAAAGCTGTATGTTCAGGTTTCCTATCTACTTGCCTCGGAGGAAACCATCCAGCGTGAGTTTGGGGCGTTTGCCGGTGTTCGTGACAATTTCCCGAAATACGTTGTAACGATGGACGAACTGGATATGAGCCGAGATGGAATCAAACACCGCAATATTCGTGACTTCCTGCTGGCAGAGGAATGGAACTGAAATGTTCTTCTTTCACCAGAAGATATGCAGAAGTTCTTCCAATGCCGAGAATGAAAAAACAATGGTGCCTGACACAATAAATATTATGATATGTCTGTATTTAACCGCTGTATAGAAACCGGGAATGTTCTCTTAATACTGGAATGTTGGCAGGATGTCCACCCGGCGCTTGTCAGTATCCCAGTGAAATGGGAATACAGCTCGCCGTATGGACTTTTGTATGCTCTGAATCCGCCGGATGATGTTATGCAGTTTGAAAACAATGGTGCCTGACACAATAAATATTGTATAAATGTCAATGCTGTTGTGGTACATGTTGTATTCTGCGTAAATGGTATTCATGTTGTGTCTCCTTTAAACCAATAAAAATATAGAAGCATTTCAATCAGTTCACAATGTCACTTTTATTTTGTGTTATACTGTTTTATATAATTTTCTTGCCCTTGTTTTTGCCCTTATCAGAGTTCGTAAACACTGGTGGGACGATATAACGCAAGGGAAACAATAAGGGAAAGCTCACCTGCGATAAACTTTGTGTTTTCAAGGGATTGAGAGATATTTGATAATAAAATATAACAGTTATTAAATCCCTTGGAATATATGAAATCTCAATTCAAGTTTAGTAATTAGTTAGAAAAATAGGAATTGTAGGAGGTGTATCTATATGAAATTGGCAGATTTAGCAACAGGTTCTGATGTGATAGTGTGGATTGTCTTTGGAATATTTGCTGTAATTTCTATAATTTTACTTTCTGGACACGGAAGTTGGTTCATTTCTGGATATAATACAGCTTCAAAAGAAGAAAAGGAAAAATATGATGAAAAGAAGTTATGCAGAACAATGGGAATTGGAATGTCTATTATCGCAATTCTTGTATTAACTATGGGTTTGTTGGAAAATATTTTACCTGCATTTTTTGTATATATTGCATTGGGGATTATTTTGGTTGACGTTGTGGTAATTATCATTTTAGGAAACACGCTATGCAGAAAGTAATAACTTCCAGTTGTGAAAATTGATATGACAATTACATATGGCGAGAAATTGAAAAGAAAAATTAGAAAATTATTTTGAAAGAGAGTGTCCGTAATGTAGAAAGGGGGAAAACCAAGATTGAAAAACATGAAAATAGATGCCAATGGAACAGAAATCAGAGTGATGGGAGATGTTGTTAATGAAGATGCTTACATTTCACTTACTGATATTGCAAAATATAAAAATCCAGACAATGCTTTTATCGTGGTAGCAAACTGGATGCGTAATCATTCTACGATTTCATTTTTGGGCTTGTGGGAACAAATTCACAATCCCAATTTTAAACCTATCGAATTCGATAGGTTTAAAGCGGAATCAGGAGATAATGCTTTTACATTGACACCGCAACAATGGATAAAAGCAACGGATGCAATCGGTATCGTATCAAAATCGGGACGATATGGCGGTACATATGCCCATACAGATATAGCTTTTGAGTTTGCTTCATGGATTTCGCCGGAATTTAAGCTTTATATCATCAAAGATTATCAGCGTTTAAAGAAAGATGAAGCAGATCGGTTAGCGATTGGATGGGATGTAAAGAGAGAACTTTCAAAAATAAACTATCGTATCCACACAGATGCAGTAAAAGAATTTTTGATAACTCCCATATTATCTCCGCAGGAAATGGCATATACATATGCTTCAGAAGCAGATATTTTAAATATGGCTTTGTTTGGAAAAACGGCAGCACAATGGAGAAGTGAAAAAGGAATAAAAGGTAAAACTCCTAATATCAGAGATTTTGCTTCTGCGGAAGAATTGGTTGTGCTTATCAATCTGGAAGATACGAATGCAGACCTGATAAGACAGGAAGTGCCTAAAATTGAAAGGTTAAAAATATTAAGAGAAAAAGCATATAGGCAATTAGAGCTTTTGAGAAAGAACCAAGATACGATTGAGGCACTAAAGAAAAATCTTATTGAAGATACAGAAACAAATGGTTGATTTCCTAAGCAAACTCGCTTATAATCTGAATCGAAACATATTGCTATTATCCACAGTTACGGAGCAAGTGTTATCAATACCGATAACAAACTGATAACATTAGCCCATATAGGCAGGATAATATGGATAAATCAAGTAATTGAAAGAAAAGCGAACACGACAACAAATAATCTCTAAACAAAATTGATTAGTAATTGTCGAGTTTGAATAAAAAGGTAAATCCCTACAAAGCCTGTATTTATGTGCTTTGCAGGGATTTTTTTGTTGGCGTTGGGTACGATTTGGGTACAAAATTTTATTGCAGAAATGGAGAGCCTTTCACGTTGACAATGATGATTTATTTATGCTATTTTCCATTTTGCGTATTTCAGTATTTAACTTTGTAGCAATTGATTTTACCTGAGGTTCGTTGTTATAATAAAATCTTTCTTTATAAAGTTTATTACCTATGGACTTGCTTTTTAAAAAATATGCATAATTATTTGTAATTTTAAAAAAGTCCAAATATGAATTTCCAAGCAATGTAAGACACTGATAATATTCTTTATCATTAACTGACAAAGACTGAAAGCAATTAACACTTTCTTCAAGATATCTGATTGCGGCTAATTTATCTTCAGCTGCGTCGCTTTTGTTTAGCAAAAAACTTCCATATATCCATAAAATAGAAGCATAGGTTTTTGTTGATTTAATTTTTTGATAGAGAGAATTGGTTTTTATAGACCAAATACAATCTATATATGCTTTATCAATATCTTCTTTGAGATGTTCTTGCAATAGGTGTGTTTGATCAATAATTCCTAATGCTCTAGCTTTTTGATATTTTACATATGGGTGCATGGTAGTTCGTTCAAGCATAGAAAATTCTTTGATGGCAGATTCATAAGCTGATGATACATGAAAATGGCTTTCAGTTCGACAGTCGGAAAGTGTATTCTGGTATATATGGTACGATTTGGCGGCTGCAATTTTATCACCATCATATTCAATAGCCCAATCCCTAATAATGTTCCTGACATTTGGATTAGTATTCAAATCTTGATTTAGGTTGTCCAATTCTGTATTTATTTCATTAATGCTTGATTTTATTTTCATTGATAATTTTTCATAGGTGTTGCTATCCGGTAAAAGTTTTTGAATTATATATTTTTCGGCGAAAGAATTTAAATGATATGTTTCGCCATTTTTTTCAAGTATTAAGTATTGGCATAATAAGTTGATATAGGGATTGATAACCAGTAGCTTCATTGTAAGCAATATGAGAAGTAGTGGAGAAAATGTTGAACTAAGAATTGTTTCAGAAAGACAGCCGGTTGTAGGTGCAGAAAATGTGGAAAGTACACTGGAAGATGCATATCTTTATCATACACAAATAACAGGGGGAGAAAAAATGCGACTTTATAAGATGGAGCTTTTTAAGCTTTTTCAGAATAAATTATTCAAAATAGGAATGTTGGCTGCGACAGGATTGCTGTTTCTGTATTTTTGGTTTGCAGAGGTCGGTGGAGAAATAGCGACAGTAGATGGAAAGTTTTATTCCGGTTATGAAGCAGTGCAGATGAATCGGAAGATTACGGAAGAATTTGAAGGTGATTTGACGGATGAAAAAGTGAATCAAATAATTGAAAAATATGGTTTGCCTACAAAACTTGAGGAAAATATGCCAGAGTGGAGAGATGGAAACTTTTTAAATGATTTTGTTACACGATATTTTACCAATGGTGCATGGGAAAATGGTGTACTTCCAACGGAAAGATATTCTCTGGGGGAAACGGAATTGGGAAAAGCTTATGATGAAATTGGGAAAACACCTTATTTGGCATATACAACGGGATGGAAGGTATTCGTTGAAATGCTTCAGTTTGGATTGATTTTAGGAAGCATATTGATTATTTGCGGGGTGTCTACCATTTTCGCAGAGGAAAGCCAGACGAAAATGCTGCCATTAATTTTTAGTACGGAAGAAGGAAGAAGAAAAGATGTTCCTGCTAAAATTTTAGCTTCTTTTACATTCACTATTTTCATTTTTATGTGGTTTGTGTTAGTCAATTTAGTCTTATGTTGGATGATATATGGTTTGAAGGGATTTGAAAATATATCCTGGATGGTGCTTTCTCAACATATGCTTCAACCTGTATTATTTTTGAAATATCTTGGCATTTTATTAGGATTAGCTTTTCAGGCGCTTTTATCGTTATGCACTATTACACTATGCGTTTCTGCATATCAGGATAGCTCTTTTGGCGCAGTAATTATTGCGGCTGTATGTTGGGGACTTCCTGTATTGATAAGGATGTTTTTCGGAGGAATCATATGGCTTATAGTAGATTCTATGCCGATTTTTCTTGTCATGTCGGGAATTGTAAATGACATATATGAGATATGGTATATTGTATTGGGAATAAATGTTTGTTTTGCCATAGGGTGTTTGGTAAAAGGATTGGTATCTTATAAGACAAAACAATTTGCATAAAATAATTGACTTGTACAGGATGTGAAATGGGGTGATCATTTGGGAAGATTTTAATTCTATCATTTGAGGATGGAGAAGAGCATATTTTCAATCGTCTTTTGTCATATGTTAATGAAGAAATAGAAGTTCTGAAACATGATGACTTCTGTAAAGAAAAACTTCATTTTGAAGGACTTTGTATTGACAAGTTTAAGCGGATTGTGGTTCGTGACGGAAATGAGATTGAACTTACATATACAGAATTTGAAATTTTATTGTTGTTGGCTCAAAATGCCGGAATAGTATTTAGCAAAGAGCAGATATATGATAGTGTTTGGAAAGAACCATATTTCGGCGATTACAACATTGTTATGAGCCATATTCGCAACATACGGGAAAAGATAGAAGATAACCCAAGCAAGCCAGTTTACATTCAAACGGTCTGGGGAGTTGGTTATCGATTTAATCAGACACTGCAAATAAGGGAAATGCTGTAAAAACCTTCGTTGATTTTTACAGCATTTTTGGCTATAATAAAAGATAGAATATAGTATTGATTTTGAAAGGATGGTAACTATGCCAAATATATTACCGGTATCTGATTTGAGAAATTACAATGAAGTGTTGAAGAACTGTCAGGTGGGAGAGCCTGTTTTCCTTACGAAAAACGGAAGGGGAAGATTTGTGGTAATGGATATAGAAGATTATGAGCGTGATAAAGCAGAAAAGAAGCTTTTAGAAAAACTACAAGAGGCTGAGGCGGCTGTCAAGGATGGAGATGGCTGGTTGTCATTGGATGAACTGAAGACAATGGTGGGAGAATAGAACATGATGAAGTTACGGATCAATCCGTTAGTGGCACAGGACTTGAAATCTATTAAGAATTATATTGCTGAGGATAATGCAGATAAAGCATTGAAACAATACAGGAGATTTACCGCCAGTTTGAAAATATACAGCAGTTTCCTTACATTGGTGCAGACTTGTCTAAGCGTGTGAGTTTTAAGACGGATTATAAGTATGTGGTGTGGCAAGATTATGTTGTGCTGTATAAGGTTGGTAAAGATGTAGTAGAGATTTACCGAGTGGTAAATCGGTATCAGGATATTACGAGGATATTTTAGTTTTATTGAGGTGAGATGAATTTAGTCTCGTTAAAATCTGTAATATGGCTTATAGATTAACAAAAGAGAAAGATATCCAAACTTTAATATGGGAGGGAAATAGATGTTATGAAAGTCAGCAAAAAGACAATTGTAATAATGATGATTATTTGTATACTTGTATTATGTATTTCTATCATTTTTGAGTTTACAAATTATGATACAGAAATTGCAAAGGGAATGCATATTGAATATTATAAAAATTTGTGTTTGGGTATGTTTGCAAGTGGACTATTAGTTTTGATTCCTGCTATTGTTCAGTATAATACTGAAAAAAGTAATTATTATATAGAAATGTATCGTTACTTGGATGGTTTATTATATAATGCTTTGGATATCATATCTGTTATGGAAGAGTACAATAATAACGCTGATATATCAAAGATGTTTGATTATTTTGGTATTACATATAATAAAATAGTTTCTTTATATTCGACTTTTACTTATTTTTTTAGGTTATCAAAGAAAGATAGGTTAATTGAAAGTACTATAAACGAAACAACAAGATTTATTATGATCCAAGAGGAGATATTGAAGTATTCTAATAAATTAAAGGCAAAAGAAATATCAGAAGGTGAATATAAGGAATGTTTTGATGTTTTTACGGCTGAGCTGATAAATTCTTATCAAGGAAAATTTATTTCCTATAGAAAAAGTATAGAAAAAAATATGAAAGGTTTATTAGATAACAGAGAATTGAAAACATATACAAATATATAAGGAGAAATCGTATGAGTTTACCAGAATTTAATTTGAGAGGTACATTGGATAAAGGGGTGCATGTATGTAAGTCGGATGAATTTTTTGAAAGATTTTGCTATGGTAATAATACTATTAGAAGTAATTATAAAGAAGTGTTAGAGCAAATGTTTGCTTTTGCAGTAAATAGAAATGCGAGCAGTGTGATTATAGGTGGTTCATTCATAACAAATAAGCCGGATCCAAATGATTTAGATTGTATACTGATTGTTCCAAATGAAGAATGCTGTAATTTTCAGACAAATGAATTGCTGGATATGGATGGCTGTGAATTAGACATAATCATTATAAACGAGAGTAGAAAAGATACTATTTATGCATTTCTGAATATGTTATCAAAAGATAGATATAGTTTAGATGTAGGTATGGTAGAAGTTATTTTAGATAAAGATAAAGATAAATCGACATGGGATGATTATGATGACTATTATAGTGTTGAGGCACTTTTAATGGCTAGAGAAGCATATATCAACAGACATATTATACGGGGAGTTAAAAAGAAGAAAATATTAGTAACAGTTTGTAATGCGGAAAAGTTTCTTATGTGGAATTATGAAATTGCACCAATAGTAAGTTCGAGTGGCTGGATATTTGCTCCCTATTTATATAGAAATGATTGTGATGTTGAGAATGAATTGCAGCGATTTAAAGGGTGGATATCCTTAATGTACTGTACATATGAAAGTGACTTATGCGTTTACGCAGATGAAATGGGTACATTTTTACTAGGAAGATATATGGTTGATGAAAGTAACTATGTTAAGGCACACTTTGATAAGGTTATTCTTTCAAGAACATTATTAAAATCTGATTTTAATTGGTCGGCTATAATAGAGAGGCAAATGGTCAATTTTGTTATCAACTTGAAAGACAAATCAGCAGAAAAAAATGTTTCACAGCATGTATTAAAAAAGTTGAAAAGAGATTCTTTCTTTGGAAAAGCATACATACATGGTTTTGCCGATAAAAAAGTTTTGAACTATACTTATGATGATATGGGAGAACTTTCTAGTCAGGACTTTAAAAACAATGTTTTGCCATTATATCATATGGAGGGAGCCTTGCAAAAAAATATTGATAATGTATGTAGAGATAATATTCAAGAAATTATGAGTAGAAGCATGGATACAGCTGATATTAATTTTAAAACAGCATCCTTACTTAATAATACAAATTATAAACAAGGAGCTCGTGATTTATAGAGTATATTATCTGTTGATATGGGTACAATTTGGGTACAGTAGTTTTGGAACCACATTAAAAAGATACAAAACCGTATCAAAATAATGCGGTTTTGAAACGTAATAACATCAGATTTATATGAAAAATCGGACCCGAAAAAGAGTTTGAGTAGACGTTTTTTTGAATTCAAATTTTAAGAAAGCCTTTAAATAAAGGGCTTTGAACCACATAATTGTATATAATATTACCGAAGTGATACCAATATGATACCATTTCGGCAAATATAGGAGAATAAGGCTCCAATGTGATTAATTAGTCACATTGGAGTCTTTTTTTTGTTTTATAAGCAAGTAAAGTAGTAGCGGTGCTACCACGACTTTGGGAAGAAATACATTTATATTAAAACTGTGGTCAATGAAAATAAAATAACAATTTATAAAAAAAGGAGATTAGAAATATGTTATCTTTAGTAGTTAATGTATAGTAAGTTAAATAATAAATATATCCTAATAAACTCAGTAAATATAAGGGTTTGTTAGGATATATCATTGTAAAGTATGAACTATTTTTCTTTTCGCGTGATTAGAAGTTCATATCATATTTGAATATAGTTTTTTCCCATAATTTTTTGGAGAACTTTCAGGAATGCAAAACCTGAAGTCTCGTAAGAAGCAGTTGAGGAATAGACGGATTTATACTATAATTTAATTTGAAAAGTTATACCCAAGGGTAAGCAAAAACGAATGAAGGCGAAATGGGGTATGTTTATGACCGAACAGAAAAAGAATACTATCATAACAAGCGGCATCGCTGTACTTGCCATGATACTGGCATATTGCTTCCGAATTGTAGGCAGGGGCAGTTTCTACCCGATGCTGTTTTCCTATATGCGCAGCTTTATCTATATCGGTCTGTTCGCTGCCTGGGGGCTCTCCGTCCGTCAGCGGATCGTGCAAAAGCAGGTGTGCAGGTTTATGACGGTCACCGCAGTGCTGCTCATCATATGGATGGTAGTCCGTTCGGCAAAGTATTTTATATTCTGGCAGCCGGATGCCGTCCGTTACCTGTGGTATCTGTTCTATCTGCCCATGCTGTTTGTGCCTATGCTGGCACTGCTGATTGCCATGTCATTGGGAAAGCCGGACGAATACAAATTCCCCAAGGGAATGTCGGTTCTGTGGATCATCTCCGGCGTATTGCTTCTGCTCGTGATCACAAATGACCTGCACCAATTCGTATTTACCTTTCCGAAGGACGCCGCCGTGTGGACAGACAAAAACTACGGTTACTCGATAGGCTACTTCATTAGTGTGGGCTGGCAGGTACTATGTGCCTTTGCCGCACTCGTAATTATGTTTTTCAAATGCCGCGTGCAAAAAGGAAGGCTCCACTTTCTGCCCATTGTTCCTATGCTGCTGGCGATTGTTTACAGCGCACTTTACTATGCGAGTGCGGATTGGCTGCTCCACTTGTTCGGCGATATTGCTGCATTCCAAAGTGTGATGTATATTCTGACCTTTGAGTTTTGCATCGCTTGCGGATATATACATTCAAACAGCCGTTATGTGGACTTGTTTGCCTCCTCTGTCGGCACATCGGCAGAGATCACCGACAAGGACTTTACCGTTCGGTATGCAGCTGTAAACGCTACACCTATCTCAAAGGAAACGATGAAAAAAGCCGAGCAAAGCCCGGTCACGATGGGCGGCTTGACCGTTCACACCATGCCCATTGACGGCGGCTATGCCGTATGGACAGAGGATGTGTCGGCTTTGCGTGACATCAAGGAGGACTCCGAGCTCCTTGCAGATGAGCTTGCCGACAGGAACGAAATACTCCGTTATGAATACAAGCGTGAAGCCAAGCGCCGCAAGGTGGAGGAGCAAAACCGCCTGTATGATCTCCTGCGTTCCGCTACGCAGACGCAGATCGACCGCATTGCGGAACTCACTAAGGAATACCGCCGAATCTCAAGCACCGATCCCGACAGCGCCAAAACGCTCCTTGCCGAGATTGCCGTGCTGTGCAGCTATATTAAACGCCGCAAGCATCTGACGCTCCTTACCGACCGAGATATTAAAATAGCGGCAACGGAACTCCACCGTGCCTTCAATGAGTCCCTCCAAACGCTGAAACTGTTGGGCGTCCGCAGCTCGCTCTATGTGGACGAGTCTCTTTCCATGCTCTCCGGCAAAACGGCGACCGCTGTATTTGATTTTTATGAATCGGTTATTGAAGCCGATATTTTGAATTTAACAGGCATACAGGTAAGCCTCATAAAGGCAGACGGCTTGCGCTTGTCACTGAATGTGTGCTGCAAGGCCGACCTTTCCGCTTTGGTAAGCGGAGACAGTATCCGCTGTGAAAAAGAGGATGACGAGGAATACCAGCGCCTTGTATTTGAAGCGAAAGAAGGTGACAGGAAATGAGTGCATTTTCTTCCATTTCTGAATTTGGGCAGACTATGCTGCCGTTTATCATGCTTGTGGAGATCGTCCTTGAAATCGGGCTGTTTATGTATCAGCTTCTTCGCAGCAATAAGCCGGTGCGCAGCCTGCTGAGTCTGGCGGTTATGGCGGTGATGATTCCACTGCTGTTTTCCGTTTCCCAGGCAGATCCCGATAATATCGGGGACGCATTTCTGCTGGATGCACCGTGGCTGATATTTGCCGCTGCCATTTTCCTTGCGGCAGTTCACTTTGCCATTGCTCTGCCGCGGGAATACCGCCGTAAAAAGAACGAGCTCTCGCCGTTCTCCATTAAGGAAGCAACCGATAAGCTGCCTATGGGCATCTGCTTTGCCGACCCCAACGGCAGGATCATCCTGTGCAACAACCGTATGCGCAGGCTCTCCTTTGCCCTTTGCGGCCACGAGCTGCAAATCAAAAGCGATATGGAAAATGCCCTGAGCGTGCCGGACAGATCCGTAACCGTCAAGGATGATTGCTACATCCTGCCCGACAAGACCGTCTGGCAGTTTCGCACACAAAATATCACCGTGGACAGCGATGACCGCTGGCAGCAGATAACGGCGCACAATGTAACCGAGCTGTATAACGGCTACCAAAAGCAAGAGAAAATAAATAAAGAACTGGCAGAAGTCAATCGGAAGCTCAGGAATATGTACGCTCGCATGGAGGACGATGTCAAGGAGAAGGAAAGCCTTGACCTAAAGGTCTATATTCACGATACCATCGGGCGAAGCCTCTTGACCATCCGTGACATCATAGACAGCGGAGAGGATACCGAGCGAAAGCTTGAGGCGCTGCAAAATGCCATCGGTATGCTGGCAAGCAACCGTGTCACCTCTGTCAGCACAATGGACGAGGTAAAAAGAACCGCACGGCAACTTGGCGTGGCTGTAAAAATCGACGGCTACCTGCCCCGTGATACCGTAGCCGAGGAGCTGACCGTTGCTGCCACCAAGGAGTGCGTGACCAACTGCATCAAGCACGCAGACGGGAATGAGGTATATATCCGCATTGCCCAGCGCGACGAATGCTATGATGTTACCATAACCAACAACGGCAAAATACCCACAGAGCCGATAAAGGAAGGCAGCGGACTGTCAACGCTTCGCCGCAGTATTGAAAGCTCCGGCGGTGAAATGCATATTTCGCACAATCCACGATTTGCTCTTCTGATTACGATTCCCGCAAAGGAGATCAGCCTATGATAAACACCATACTTGTAGAGGATGATTTATACATCCAAAAGCACTTTGTCGATCGTCTTGCTGCAGATGGCGAGTTTCATCTTGTCGGCGTTTTCCGTGACGCCTTTGAAGCGGAAAAGCATTGCGACGCCACCGTAAAGCTCGTCCTTATGGATGTGCAGACGCAGCACAAGCACTCCGGTCTTGCCGCCGCAGAGCGCATCAAAAAGGCTTTTCCGCAAATCAAAATCGTTGTGGCTACCTCGCTTGTAGATCCCGAAGTTTTGCAAAGAGCCAAAATGGGTGCTGCCGACAGCCTGTGGTATAAGGACCACGGCACAGAGGAACTGATGAGCGTGGTAAAGCGCACCCTGGCAGGCGAAAAGGTATTCCCCGATATCGCTCCGACCATTGAAATGGAGGGTACGATGTCCGATGCCTTCTCGCCACGGCAGTTAGACATCCTGCGGCTTTACATAAAGGGCTTTACCTATCAGGAAATTGCCGATAAGCTGGGCATTTCCAAAAACGGCGTTCGCTGGAACCTGGACGATATGGTGGAAAAGGGCAGCTTTAAAAGCAGAGAAGCACTGGTTGCAACTGCCATTGAAAACAAGCTCATGGTAACCACCTTAAAAGACGAATAAGCAAAACTGAACCCCTTGGCTGTATGGTCAAGGGGTTTTTCGCGCCCAAAAGGCAAAAATTTTTTGAAAAAATCGAGATTTTTCTTCTGTTACTGGCACAAGTGCCAGTGACGAGTGCCCCAAAAGTCAGTACAATTGATACTGTAAGATTAGAGTTATGCTTTTAGAAGGTGGTGATGAATGATGAAAAAAATCGTTTTGGACATTCAGAGCGATATCCATGCGCACACCATGGAGCGAATGCTGATGCAAAAATTGGACGATTGCCAAGTTGTGATTTCCGAGTCGCCGGACACAACCGCCGAGTGGTGCAAAACGCATCGACCGGATGTGCTTTTAATGGAGGTCAAGGCGTATTCGCCATGGATGTTCAAAGAACGAATGGCAATCCGTGACAAGGTAAAACGGAACACGGAAAACTGCCGGGTCATTCTCTTTGTGGATGACGATACAGACGGAGAGTTGACCGAAAAGGTACGGCAGGCAAAGCGCGAGGGTCTGATAGACGCTTTTCTCTTCGGTTCGGTATCCGAAAACTACTTTGCTTCGGTGATCGACAGTGTTTAAATCAGGCAACACAAAATGCATAGACAAATTTTCAAAATGATATTGAGAGAGGAAGTGATAATATGACAAAAACAAACACACGAAGTCGCATCGTCAGCATCCTGCTGGTGCTTGTGATGCTACTGACAATGGTGCCCATCACCGGCGTGACGGCAAATGCGGCGGACACATCATGGACGACGGTCAACACCTATGACCAGCTGAAGGCGGCACTGAGCAATCAGAATCCGCCGGACAATATCAAACTGGGCAGCGATATCGACACCGGCACACTGAACAGCGGCATGGGCATCCTTGAGACGCTGGAGGTCAAGGGCAGGAAGCAGCTTGACCTGAACGGCCACACCCTGCGGATGTACTCCGCAAAAACCGCCATGAGCGATATGATCACGATCAAGCGCGGCGACCTGACGGTGCTGGACAGCAGCTCCGGCCAGAAGGGAACCATTCTCGGCTCGACCTACAACGACTCATGCTACCTCTTTAATATACAATACGGAAAGCTCACCCTAAACAGCGGAACGCTGAAGGTGGACGCCGGCAGCCTCAAGACCGAGAACAAATGGAGGCGCGTGATCTACTGCTACGTCGGCGGAACCATCACCATCAACGGCGGCACGCTCCATGTTGCACCGGAGACATATGAAGGGGAAAATAATGCTTACGGCCAGTACTTTGAGGAGGAGTATAGGGACCTGCTCAACGGCTACTGCGGCTATACGCTGATGGCGGCGAACTCCTGCAAGGTGAGCATCAACGGCGGCACCTTCCAGGGGCCTGTGCGTCTGGACGCTGGCGGCAGCGACTGGAAGGAAAATGAACCGCGCATCCAGATCAACGGCGGCACCTTTGAAAAGAAGGTCATGCTCAATGGCCCGGGTGACGGCACCAAACCGCTCACCGTGATCAACGATGGTACTTTCCTCGACTATGTACAGGCATGGGTGGCTGCCAGCTTTGAGAACAGCTTTTCCACATCCGAAGTGGTCATCAATGGCGGTGAGTTCAACAAGAAATTCTGGCTGAGGCCAAAATTTGTAGATAAAAACGACAAGGATTTAACGGGTTACCATGTAGCGGCAAAGCTGAACGGCGGCACGTTCCATAAAACATTGTCAGTTGATAAGCAATCCTCGGATTATGGTCATGCACCTGTGAGACCGCGCCTGTCGTATAGCGATGTCACTTTTTTGGCAGATGAAATGCTGGGGAAAAACGCCGTTCAGACCGGCAAGGGCACTTTTGCGGCACAGGACACCAGCAGCTACCGCGAATACATTCCCTATTACGATTACAACAAAGCTGGGCGATGGTCAGAGGGCTTTGTATTTGAGATCAAGGCTGTGAATAACCAGCCGACCAAGATTCTATCGAACGCATGGGGAATGAAGTCCGTTACGCTGGACGGCAACCCCATCGACTACTTCAAGGACTGGAAGGGCACCGTTGAGCGGATGGACAACAGCACGGCGCATACCCTCAAGTTCGAGTGGAATCCTCTGGCGAAGGAGCTGAAAGACGCAGGCTACAGCTATCGCGCAGAGTGCGACCGCTATATCTCCGGTTCTTCCGCGGTGCAGCAGACAGATACCATCGCTGCCGATAAAACCTCGCATACGGTCACCATTCCTGCGGGCGCAGACCCCAAGGTCTATTCCTATGATTTGCAGCTGAATCTGCAAAAGGACGGCAGCTCCGTCGGCATTTTCGTCAACCAGCATATCGTCAAGCTGGTGGTGAACGAAGCACCGGTGGTAACGGAGATCTCCAGTGCCCCCGTTCGGCTGAGCGCGGCGCTGAAACCCGGAACTTCCGCTCCCAGCGCTACGGCTGTCGGCAGCGGCTATACCGTGGACAGCATCAACTGGTATACGGACAATAGCTGCACTGAACCGGCAAGCGCTTTCGTTGCAGGAACGGAATACTGTGGCAAAATCGTACTGAAGTCCGCAGAGAACTATAAGTTCGCGGCTTCTGCAAGCGCACTGTTCTTCTGCGATGACCCCAACGAGAATTATTCTATTATTGGCAGCTCTACTGTTGCAGAGGACGGTTCCTCTCTGACCCTTGTTGTGAAGGGAACGGCTGTTTCTGCTCTCAAGTGGGATAGCGTTGATAAAACTAACCGGACCTATACCATCGGGGATAGCGCGCTGACGTTCAATGCCAAGGCAATGGGCGGCGACAGCAGCAAGCCCATCACCTATAAGCTGATTGCGAAAAAGGACGGCACGGAAACGGTCAAGGCATCCGCAACGGTTGCGGCCTCCGCGACGGACAGTTTCTCTGCTTCTCTCAGATTTACTGATACAGGCAGCTATGAGTGCTGGTTCAAAGCCACACGCGGCAATGTGACCATCACCAGCGACCACTTCACCGTAACGGTCAACGCCCCCGGGCTGTCCATTGCAAATCAGTCTGGCGATCTGACCGTAAAGCAGAACGCGACCGCACGCCTGTTTGTCAAGGCGGTGGGTCATGGTGTGAACTATCAGTGGCAGGTCAAGAATGGCGGCGCTTGGAACGCGATTTCCAGTGAAACAGCTTATGATTATGCCGCCCCAACGACCAATGTTGGCGAAAAGACCTATCGCTGCAAGGTTACGGACAAATATGGCGCAACCAAATATACTAATGAGATGACGGTTACAGTGACAGAGGTCGCTGATTCGTTCCTCACTCCGGCAATCCCTCTGGCAGCCGTCAATGGCGATGCACCCGATCCTGCCAAACTGTGGTCGGATAAAGATGTAACGCCTAACGGCTGGCTGGGTCTGAAAGCTGAGTACGATGTGACCGCCGGCGATACTTTCTACGGCGTTGCAACATTCTCTACGATCCCGACGGGCTTTAACATGAATGGTCGTGACATTTACTATGACAGCTACAACAACATTCAAAAGACGCCTGTGCTTGGCACCATCAGCTATGAGTGGGAGGGAACCACAAAAAACCCGTGGGAGGCAACTTCGGGTGATTTCACCTCTTTGGGTACGGACGCTCATGCATCGTTCATGATTCCGAGTGGGGTTGATACCTACTATGTTGTGCTAAGAGTTACGAACACGATTGGGGAAGGATATGGAAACCACGCGACAAGCACGGTCTATATCACTTTCCATGTTTCTGCGGCTCATACGCATACCTACGCCTATGCCCAGCTTAATGAAACCAGCCACACCAAGTATTGCACCGCTTGCGATGACAGCATCACGGAAACCCATATGATGGAAAATGGCGTGTGCAAGTACTGCGGTTATGCTCCCGCAAAGACCTATTCCGTCACCGTGACCGACGGCAGTGCTGATCACAGTACAAATGTTGCCCCTGGCACAAAGGTTACTCTGACTGCGAACACCGCCCCATCAGGGCAGGAGTTCGACAAATGGGCGGGTAATGTTACTGTCGCATCCGACAACACCTTCACCATGCCAAACCATGATGTGATGGTGGCCGCTACTTATAAGCCTATCGCCCATACCCACGATACTGATGCGCAGCCTTGGGTATACATGGACCCAGGTACGCATATCAAGACCTGCACAGCAGGTGACGATTTCAAGGTGGAGGCCCACGACTTCTCCGCATGGACGAAGGTTGATGAAAGCACACACAGCCGTACCTGCTCCAAGTGCAAGAATTCCGGCGAAGCCACAAACTACACCGAAACCGCCGAGCATACCTGGGTATGGGTAGTGGATCAGGAAGCGGCGCTGAATCAGCCCGTCAAGCAGCACGAGGAATGCACCGGCTGCCATGCTAAGCGCAGCGAGAACACCGAGATCCCCGCCCTGCGGGATTACGCCGTTACCGTCACCGGCGGCACGGCAACCGTTGCCGCAGGCACATCCATCACCCGCGCCATGGAGGGCGTTGAGGTCACCGTTACGGCGGACGCACCGGAGACCGGCAAGGTCTTTGACAAGTGGGTCGTGCTGGAGGGCAATGTCACCCTGACAGACGCCACCAAGGCCACCACCACCTTCACCATGCCCGGCAATGATGTGAAGATTGAGGCCACCTATAAGGATGCGCCTCCTAGCCATAGCGTATACGTTGGAATGACATATACGGCAGGAAATTTCATATACCAGATTACATCAATTGATACTGCAACATTAGGACAATCAAAGGTTATTGGTGTAGTAGCTGCTAAGAAGAATAAAATAACAAAGGTTACAATTCCGGACAGAGCAGATTGTAAGGGATATAGATTAAATGTAACAGCCGTTGGAGACAAGGCATTTAAGTCTATGAAGAAACTTAAGAAGGTAACATTTGGCTCAAATGTAAAAGTCATTGGAAAGAATGCATTCAGCAACTGTAAGAAGTTAAACAAGATTAGCTTTAAGAATATTACAACAATTGGTAACAACGCGTTTGCCGGCTGCAAGGCCCTTAAGAAGCTTACAATAGGTAACAAGGTAACTGTTATCGGAAAAAATGCATTTAAGGAGTGCTCAAAACTTGAAACAGTAGTAATTGGAAAAGCAGTTAAGACAATAAGTTCTAAGGCATTTATAGGAGATAACAAGATTAAGAAGATTACATTCAAAGGTAAAAAACTTAAGACTGTAAAGAAGGATGCATTTAGCAAGAAAGCAAAGAAAAACATTAAGTCTAAGAAGACGAAACTTAAAGGAAATAAGAAAGCCATTAAGTTGTTTAAGAAGAAACTTAAAATTAAATAATTAAAAAGTAATTAAAGAGTAATTAAAGAGGCTGGCTTTTTAAGAGATGGACATGTCATGTATGTCTTGTATTCTGCGAAAAGGTAGCCTCTAATAAGTTTATTAAAAGGGAGATAAAATGAAAAAATAGCAGTTTGTTTACGAGGTATGCATATGTTAAAGATGGGAAGACCAAAATCAGACAATAACAAAGATAAAATTGTTGCTGTAAGGCTTACAGAAGAAGAACATCAAAGACTTACAATGTATGCCAAAAAACATTCTTTGAAAATTTCAGATGTACTAAAGAATGGATTGTACGAAGTGCTTAACAAATAGATGCAGATAACAACAAAAGAAAGCTTGGGTGGCTACCAATTGGCTACCACTTGAGCGGTTAATCACATTAATATACATAAATGGGGTTAAAATTGATGCAAAAAAAACATTATAACAAGATATGGTCCGCATACAAGACGTTAGAAAATGCGGAGTTTGAATAACGGACTAAAATGCCGAAAGCCTGTATTTATGCGGGCTTCCGGCATTTGTTTTATCAAATGGCTCTAGTTTGGCTCTATTTGTGGGCGGGATAAGGGTTGCGAAAGCACTGATGGAGAAATAAAGGTATAATGGTAAGGAAAAAGTGATATATGCATCTTGGAAGCACAGCAATACTGAAAATTATAAGTTCAGCTGGAACAAAAAGTATGTTATGTACTGGAGAATTCCGGGGATCTGTGGGGAGTAATTGCGGGAAAAAAGGAAAAAGCGTATAATGCAAGAAAATAATGTTTTCACAGTGTAAAATAGAGGAGAGAATTATCATGCAGAAAATACTGATTGTAGAAGATGATACAAATATCAATAATCTGCTTCAGGAAGCATTATCAAAAGCAGGCTATTCCTGTGAGCAGGCGTTTTCCGGAACTGAGGCAAAGCTGCTTTTGAATATGCAGGAGCATAGCTATGCACTGGTGTTGCTGGATTTGATGTTGCCGGGAATTACAGGAGAAGCAGTTCTGGAGGAAATACGGAAAAAGGGAAATCTTCCGGTTATTGTTTTGACTGCGAAAGATAGCTTGGATGAAAAGGTAAAGGTTTTAACTAGTGGGGCTGATGATTATATAACGAAACCTTTTGAAATCAGAGAGGTACTGGCAAGAATTCAGGTACAGCTTCGTCATACAGAAGAAAAGGAAATAAAAGAATCTAACCTTTCGTTCAGAGAGATGGTATTGAACAAAGCTACTTTTCAGGTCAGCATTGGTGGAAAAATACTTCCTAAGATAACAAGACAGGAGTTTGCGATTTTAGAATTACTGCTCAGAAATCCGAAGCAGGTTTTCAGTAAAGAGGACATTTTTGAATATGCGTGGGACGAACCATATATGGGTGAAACAAAAACTCTGGATGTACATATAAGCAATATTCGTAAAAAGATAAAAACAGTTACATCTGAGAAATATATTGAAACAGTCTGGGGAATCGGTTATCGTCTTCATCTATAATCTTTACTCTTTTTTTACTATTTATTTGCGTTTGATTAGGATTATTCCTTTATGATAAATGCAGATAAGAAAAAGGAGATGAAAAACTTGAGCGAAATGTTATTGGAAACAAGAAACTTGACTAAGCAATATGGACACCATAAAGCTGTGGACAGTGTCAATATGCATATTAAAAAAGGTGCTATTTATGGTTTTATCGGTCGGAATGGAGCTGGGAAGACAACTTGTCTGAAGATGATCAGTGGACTTTCCAAGCCAACTTGTGGAGAAATCGAGATGTTCGGATACAAGGGAAAGGATTTGCAAAAAGTTCGATCACGGATAGGATGTCTGATTGAGGCACCGGGACTTTATGGAGATATGACTGCATATGAAAATCTGAATATCAAATGCAAGCTGTTTGGAATAAAGAAAAAAAGTTATATTGAAGAAATATTGAGAATTATCGGTCTGGAGGATGTGGGAAAGAAAAAAACAAAACATTTTTCACTTGGAATGAAACAGCGTTTGGGAATTGGTCTTGCTTTGGTTGGAGAACCAGATTTATTAGTTCTTGATGAGCCAATCAATGGATTGGATCCACAGGGTATTGCAGAGATCCGGGATACGATTCAGAGACTTCAGAAAGAGAAGAATATGACAATATGCATTTCCAGTCATATTCTTGAGGAATTATCGAAGATTGCTACTGATTATGGAATTATTCATAATGGAAGGTTATTACAGGAAATTACAAGAGAAGAATTAATAAGAAGATGCAGTGAACGGATAGAGTTGACATTGGATCATCCGAAACAGGCGATTCCGGTGATGGATTCTATGGGATTTACCAACTATCAGGTAACAGATAAAGAGCATATTCATATTTTTGAACGATTGAATGAAAGTGCAGCGTTGAATATGGAACTTGCAAAGTCAGGAATTCCGGTAAAAGGGATTTCCATAACCAGTGAAGAACTGGAAACTTATTTTCTGAATCTGACGGGAGGTGCGGATCATGCTTAATATAATAAAAATGGATTTATACCGGATGCTTAAAACCAAAAGTATGTATGTAATCTGGATCGTACTGGCAGCAATATTATTGATTACAACATCTTTATGCAAGACAGATTATGAGCTTTTGACTGAAAAGGATGCCATGAAACAGGAGCAGGTTACTGAACCTACTGTGGATAATATTAATGTGGGAATGATGGTAACGCTGCCTACGGAGCCGGGAGAAAAGGTGACGGTATATGATATCTTTTTTGCCAATTCCCAAGGAAAATTGTATGCACTGCTTTTGGTGATTTTTACTGTTCTGTTTTCAACAGCGGATATCAGTAGCGGATATATTAAGAATATAGGAGGTCAGGTTAGAAATAGAGGAACTCTGATTTTTTCCAGAGCAATTGCCTTGGCTGTCTTTACGGTACTGACAATGGCAGGTGCATTCTTATTTCAGGCAGCGGCGAATGGTATTGTTTTCGGGGAATTGGAATGGGGAAATACAAAGGCAATTTTATCTTATTTTGTGACTGAACTGGCTCTTCATTATGCACTTGTGCTGATTTGTATGGCGATTGCAATTATTTTGAAAAATAATGTAATCAGCATGGTCATTGCTGTCTGTCTTAGCATGAATGTAATGACCATTGTGTATGGGGTGATCAATAGTGCTATTCAAAAAATAGGAATTCAGAATTTCCAGATTTATAAGTATACGATAACAGGAAAATTATCACTGCTTCCTATGGATCCGAGTGGAAATGAGTGTTTGGCGGCATTTGGTGTGGCAATAGTGTTCATCGTTATGATGATATCAGTAAGCAGCGTTGTTTTTCAAAAGAGGGATATTTAACGGATGTATATCGTAATTGGGATATTAGCAGGAATTATTATCTTACAATTTATTATTATGTGGAAATACCAGCGGCAGGTGAAAGACATCTGCCGCCAATTGGCGTTTATGATGAAACATGACAGTAACATGTTGATTAACCATGAATTTGATGTGGGTGGAATAGGAAAGCTTTCTGACAAGTTGAATGAGCTTTTGGAATTGCGAAGAAAAGAGAAGCAGCATTATCAGGAGAAAGAAGCTCTGATTGCGGACACTTATACAAATCTTTCTCATGATATCCGCACACCACTGACATCTTTGGACGGATATTTTCAGCTAATGGAAGAATGTGAAAATATAGAGGATCAGAAACGTTATTTAAGCATTATCCACGAAAGAATTCATAGTCTGAATGAAATGTTGGAAGAACTTTTTATGTTTACAAAGTTAAAAAACGAATCTTACAGTTTGAAATTGACATTGTGCTGTATGAACCGGATTTTGAAAGAAACAGTTTTTTCATACTATGATGAATGGGTAAGAATGGAAATTCAGCCGGATATTCAGATTACGGAAGAACAGTTGTATATACATGGAAACAGGCAGGGACTCCGCCGTGTTATCCAGAATGTGATAAAAAATGGGCTGGATCATGGAGAAAAGAAGATTAGCATTGTGTTGGAACGTGATCAAAATCAGGCGGTGCTTAGAATCAGCAATCAGGTTACACATCCAGAACAGATTAATATAGATCAGGTATTTGAGCGATTTTATAAAGCAGATGCCGCCAGAAGTAAAACATCTACTGGATTGGGACTATCTATTGCAAAGGAACTTGTGAAACGTATGAATGGAGAAATCAGCGCAAAGACAGAGAAAAATGAGTTTATTATTGAGATGAGATTTCCGCTATCTATCTAAAAAATCAGTAAAAATTGCACTTTATTGAGTTACAATGCTGAATTGCGAAAATTTAGATTTACCGAAACACTGAAATATGTTAATATGGTAGCAGTTATTTCAAAACTATAGATCAGATTGAAGGAGGTCTTTACATGATTAAATTGTACGAGAATGGCGTATATCTTCTCAATGGAACAGAGATAGTAGAAGACACAGGGAATGTGCAGGTTCCGCTGACGAAGGAAGAAGCCGCTCAGAACACAATGGCATATGGTATTTTAAAGGCACACAATACATCCGAGAACATGGAGCGTCTGCAGATCCGTTTTGATAAGCTGACATCCCATGACATTACATTTGTTGGAATTATCCAGACAGCACGTGCGTCAGGACTTGAGAAGTTCCCGATGCCGTATGTACTTACAAACTGTCATAACAGTCTTTGTGCAGTTGGTGGAACAATCAACGAAGATGATCATATGTTTGGATTAACTTGTGCGAAGAAGTACGGCGGTATGTATGTACCACCGCATCAGGCAGTTATCCATCAGTTTGCCCGTGAGATGCTTGCAGGCGGAGGAAAGATGATCCTTGGATCTGACAGCCATACACGTTACGGAGCACTCGGAACGATGGCTATGGGTGAAGGTGGACCGGAGCTTGTGAAACAGCTTCTGAACAAGACTTATGATATTAAGATGCCGGGCGTGATCGGAATCTACTTAGACGGAGAGCCGATGAAAGGTGTAGGACCGCAGGACGTTGCTCTTGCAATCATTGGAGCTACATTCAAGAACGGCTA
>ERZ826146.784-NODE-784-length-34774-cov-65.190558_pt1 | contig 34774 bp, 20 predicted proteins | sample MGYA00519857_ERZ826146 | MGnify/ENA primary metagenome ERZ826146 (study PRJEB31778, sample SAMEA3449222) | human gut metagenome | biome: human gut; feature: human-associated habitat; material: faeces | place: United Kingdom | collected 2010/2012 ...
TGTGTCCGCCGCGCACCAACTTCGCACCTTACGTCAACTTCAAGTCTGAAGAAAAGCAATATGTGGTGAACCCTGACTGCCAGCACGAGACACCTGCCGACTGGTATAACTCTTATATGGACTTTTTCAAGGCGCACCTGAAAAGCAACGGCGAGCCTGAAGAGCCTTCAGAACCCACCATCGTGCCTATAACCTTGTGGAAAGGAGAGCAAGAATGCACCGACGACTGGCAGGGTTACCAGATTATCGACGCGTCGAAGTGCAGTCTGATTGCCGCAGGCGACGAGATAGCCGTTACCGTATCGGCGCTTTCCGGCACGTCAAGCTCGCCGCAACTCATGCTCAACAACAGGTCGTGGGCTACCCTCGTAGACACCGAGAGCATTCAACTCGCCGGCGTAGAACTGCCATACGAGGGTGTATTCAGCGTAACAACGGCCATGGCGAAAGAGATAAAAGCCAACGGATTTATCGTCAAAGGCGCCGGATTTACGTTCACTTCGGTGGTTCTGAAGCACAAGGCTTACCCGTCAGATGTGGAAAAAGGCAACGCCGCAACGACCGTATGGGAGGGCAAAGAGGGCATCAGTTGGGTAGAGGGAAGCAACAACTCCTTCCTCATTGACAAGGCTGACATGCCCGAAAACATCAAGGAAGGCGACAAGGTTCGCGTCTACATAACAGGTCTCGGAGTAGAATCCACTACGGGAAGGCTGCTCGCCAACTGGACAGCCTTGGACGGATTTGAGAACATATCGCCGCTGAAAGGCAACTATTACGAATACACCCTGAGCGCAGCCAACGTCAACGCGCTGAAAGAAAGCGGACTGCGCATAAGCGGAAACAGGTACACCGCCACACGTGTTGACATCATCGACCCTGACAAGGAGTACCTTATCATCTCTCAAATCGACGACAACGACATCAAGGCTTGGGAGAAAGACGAGACTCCTAACCTTACAATGACGATGACAAACGTTGAGGCCGAAGAGGTGACCGTACCCTACACGATAACCATCTACCGTGACATGGTTGACGAAGAGACCGGCAAGCACAGCGTCTACCGCACCTACACAACCGACGTTACGCTGCCCGCCGGAGGCACAACGACCGAGACCATCGACATGACAGAACTCAACGAGCCGGGCTTCTACCAGCTTATCGCGTCCGTTGACGGCAACGACGTGTGTACGTACAATATCGGTTACGACCCTACCGGCATAGTTTCGCCCGACGATTCGCAGCCCGACTTCTGGCAGTATTGGGACGAGGCGAAGGCCGAACTGGCAACTGTCGCCATGGACGTGACGATGACCGAGCAGACCGAATACAGCACGGAGGCGCGCAAAGTGTATCTGGTTGAGATGAAGAGCGTTGCCGACGAGGACGGCGGAGAGCCTGTAACGATAAAAGGTTACTATGCCGAGCCTACCGCAGAGGGCACTTACCCCACCCTGATACAGTATCAGGGCACCGACAACGGCACAGGTTCAGTAGGCACGCCGATGAACGGAGACGACAGGAAAGGCTGGTGCGAGTTCATCCTTTCAACGCGCGGACAGAAGCTCTGCCGTGACGACAAGTACGGCTATGACTTCTATTCTTACGGATGGGGAGACATGCGCGAGCACTACTACCGCAACGCTTACCTTGACTGCGTGCGTGCGGTTGATTTCATAAAGAGCCGCGAAAAGGCCGACAAAGGCGCCATCTTCGCCGCCGGAGGCTCGCAAGGCGGCTGCTTCACATACGTTGCCGCCGGGCTGACACAGGCTTTCCGCGCCATCGCCCCGAGCATAACGGGACACGCCGACTTCACCGACGGCATGAGGATAGTCAACTGGCCGCGACAGAAGTTCCTTGATGCGCAGGCGGCGTTGGGCTGGACCGACGAGGAGCGCGACGTGTTCAACTCTTACTATGACACAATGAACTTCGCCAGCCGGGTGAACTGTCCCGTGATAACTTGCTTCAGCCTGCAGGACACAACCGACCCCGCGCACACCAACATAGCGCCCTACAACCTGCTGAACAACGTCGAGAAAGCCGACAACCGGTACATCATAAACCCCTTCCTCGGCCACTCCACACCAAGCGACTGGACGCAGACGTACATGGATTTTTTCGAGAATTACGTGGGAAAGGAAATCCCTCCCACAGGCATTAACAGCCCCGCGGCGGATAAAAGCCAAGCTGACGGCCCGGCATACAACATCGCCGGAATGCGCGTAGGCGACGACTACAAGGGCATAGTGATAGTAAACGGAAAGAAATACATCAGGAAATAACAAAAAAGCAGATACATAAATAATTAAGAATTAAGAGTTAAGAATTAAGATAATATGCTCCGTCAAATAGCTTGCGGACATCAAGCAAAGCATATTTTCTTAATTCTTAACTCTTAATTCTTAATTATTCACTCTTAATTCTTAATTTCCCACATTCCTGCCGGCTGCGAGTTGTCAGATGATTACCTTCTTCTTGAAGTACATCTCGCGGAACTCCGTAGGCGAACAGTTTTTCTTACGCTTGAAGATGCGGTTGAAGTTTGACAGGTTGTTGAAGCCGCAGTCATAGCAAATCTCGGCCACCGACATGGTCGTGCCAATCAGCATGCGCGACGCATGGCCGAGACGTATGTCGATAACGTAGTCGGACAGCCGCCGGCCCGTGCGCTGCCTGAAGAACCGGCTGAAGGCAGTGGGCGTCATGCCGACAAGGTCGGACAGCTTGTTGAGGTGTATCTCTTCCTGGTAATGCTCGTTGATGTACAGCTGCACCTTCTGCACCCGGCGGCTGTTGGCCTGAAGGTTCACCTTGGCGAACGACGAGGTGGACAGCGCCCGTGCGCTGTCGGTGAAGAACGACAGCTCGTATAGCATCGTGAGAAACTGCGTCACGGCGCAGAAGCCCTTGGTTTCTGGCAGTGTGTCGATTAGCGAATATACCTTCATTATGGCCGTTACGGGAAAGCACAGGCCGTTGCGCGCCTTCTCGAGCATGGCCTTCACCCGGGCGAACTGGTTGGTGTCGATAAGGCTGTCGAAGAAATGCGGCGAGAACTGGATGGTGATTTCCCTTATGTCATCCGACGTGCAGTCGCCCTGTTCCCAAACATGCTCAAGGTCGGGGGTGGCAATCAGCACAAGGTCATACTCCCCGATAGTCTCCACCGAGTCGCCCACAATGCGCCGAAGCCCCTTGCCGTGGGCAATGAAGTTTAGCTCGTACTCGCCGTGGCAGTGAAGGGGATATGTGAAATCCGTCTTGTGCCGGTCAACAACATAAAAGCAGTCCTTGTCTGACAGCGGCGTTATTTCGCGCTGGATATGGTGTCCGTTGCTGTTCTTTTCCATGATTATAAAAGGCTTGTGACAGGTTAAGATAAGCAGTTCGGATGCGAATATAACGCTTTTTTATGACATATCGGCAACTAATCGGAAAAAGATTTGCAAATGGCTGAAAATCAACCGTTTTGCAAAAGGCCGTCTTTCGCATTGTAAAAGGTGGCCTTTTAGACGGTAAAAGACGGCCTTTTGCCTTCCAATTTGCCGCCTTTTGCAACACGGTTGACATTTTTGTATTGTCTTTTGACAAGATAATACAAAGCCGCATGGGCACTTTTGCGTATCTTTGCAACCGGCAAATAATCTGAAAACACATTCTTACGGAAATGAAAAACAAGAAAAAACTAATGATGCTCGCAGGCACGCTGGTGTTCTGCTGCGACATGGCGGCGGAGACGGTGGAAATATCCACACCTCACACTTCGCTCGTGCTGGACGCCACCAATGGGCAGGAACTGAAACAACTGTATTACGGCGACAGGCTGGCAGCAGCCGACCTGGCCGGCCTCAACGACGCAGGCGGCGCACAGTATGCCGCCTACCCTGTGTACGGAACAATCTGCCAGGGCGAAACCGCGCTGGCTGTAAGGCACACGGACGGCAACCTGTCGCTGCAAATGGAAGTCACCGGAGTAAGCAAGAAAGCCGAAGACAACGCCACGGTGACCACCGTCAGCATGAAGGACAAGGTTTATCCGCTGCGCGTGGACGTGTGTTACAAGACATACGCCGACGCCGACGTAATAGAGACTTGGACGGAAATAAGCCACGAAGAGAAAGGAACGGTCACGCTAAACCAGTTCGCCTCGGGCTATCTTCCCATACGCCGCGGCACGGTATGGCTCTCGTCGCTCTACGGCGCGTGGGCCAACGAGGCGCAGGTGGCGCAGGAGCTGCTTGAACCGGGCATGAAGGTGATAAAGAACAAGGACGGACTGCGCAACTCGCACACGGCCCACGCCGAGGTGATGTTCAGCCTTGACGGCCGCCCGAGGGAAAACTCCGGGGCGGTAATAGGCGCGGCCCTCTGCTACGGAGGCAACTACAAGCTGCGCATTGACACCGACGAGAGCGAGTATCACCACTTCTTCGCCGGAATAAACGAGGAGAACTCGGCCTACAACCTGCCGAAAGGCGAGGTGTTCCGCACGCCCGCCCTCGCCCTTACCTACAGCCAAGAGGGACTGAGCGGAGCAAGCCGCAACTTCCACAAATGGGGCCGCAAGCACCGCCTCATGCACGGAGACAAGGAGCGCATGATACTGCTCAACAGCTGGGAAGGCGTCTACTTCAACATCAACCAGGAAGGCATGGCGCAGATGATGCAGGACATCGCACAGATGGGCGGCGAGCTTTTCGTGATGGACGACGGCTGGTTCGGCTCCAAATACCAGCGAAACAGCGACAACGCGGCGCTGGGCGACTGGACGGTTGACAGCCGCAAGCTGCCCGAAGGCATAGAAGGCCTGCTGCGTGACGCCAAGAAGAACGGCGTGAAATTCGGCATCTGGATAGAGCCGGAGGCCACCAACACCACGAGCGAACTGTACGAGAAGCATCCCGAATGGATAATAAACGCGCCGAAACGCGAGCCTGCCACGGGGCGCGGAGGCACGCAGCTGATGCTCGACCTGGGCAATCCTGAGGTGCAGGACTTCGTCTTCGGCATAGTGGACAACCTCATGACGAAATATCCCGAGATAGCCTACATCAAGTGGGACTCTAACATGGGCATACAAAGCGCAGGCTCGACATACCTCACCAAGGACAACCAGAGCCACCTGTACATAAACTACCACCGCGGATTTGAAAGCGTCTGCCAGCGCATCCGCGCAAAATATCCCGACCTTGTGATACAGGCATGCGCCAGCGGAGGCGCACGGGCCAACTGGGGAGTGCTGCCTTACTTCGACGAGTTCTGGGTGAGCGACAACACCGACGCGCTGCAACGCATCTACATGCAGTGGGGAACGTCATACTTCTTCCCGGCCATCGCCATGGGTTCGCACATCGGCTCGAACCCCAACCACCAGACTTTCCGCAACATTCCGATAAAATTCCGCATCGACGTGGCCATGAGCGGCCGCCTCGGAATGGAGATACAGCCCAAGAACATGACCGAAGAGGAGAAGGCACTGTGCAAGAACGCCATTGCCGAATACAAGCAGATAAGGCCCGTGGTACAGTTCGGCGACATCTACCGCCTCGTCTCTCCGTATGACAAACTCGGCGTTGCGTCGCTCATGTACGTGTCGGAAGCGAAAGACCGGGCCGTGTTCTACTGGTGGAAGACGGAGACTTTCGTCAACCAGCACTTGCCGCGCGTAAGGATGGCAGGCCTTGACCCGGCCAAGACTTACCGCATACACGAGCTTAACCGGATAGACAACAAGCCGCTGAAGTTCGAGGGAAAGGCGTTCACCGGGCAGTTCCTGATGGACAACGGACTTGAAATACCCTACACGCACGACGTTGACTACAACAAGCTTAACAGCTGGGCGAGCCGCGTGCTCTGCCTTGAAGAGGTGAAGTAAGTCATTTCTTTTACGTGAGTTAGGTATGTGTTTATACCTAACTCACGTAAATTATGTTATAACAATCCTACTTCAAGCGATCGGTTGGTATCTGTCATTCCGCGCAGCGACGCGGAATCCAGTAATTACAGATGGATTTCCATATGCTTTTTTGTTCTGGATTCCGCGTCGCAGCGCGGAATGACAGATACCAACCGACTATTTGAAATACAAAACGAAATAAGCTTTTTCATTTCAAGGAAAATTAATCTTATACCTCCTTTAACTTCTTTAACTCCCTAAATAAAAGAAAAGAGCCTTGCCGCCGGATACCGGCGCAAGGCTCTCTTACTTATATATATGTGCTGGCAACTTACTTTATCATCACTTTCTTGCCGTTGTGGATGTATATTCCGTGCGTCGGACGTGCTACGCGCATGCCCTGAAGGTTGTACCAGGCGTCGTCGCTATTAGACTCAACAGCTACATTTTCTATGCCACTTCCTATCTCATCAGAGTATTCAAGTTCAATAATTCCATTGTCAGGTGTTATATCCGTGGCCGTTTCGAGATATGCCTTATGAGCAGGAATAGCGGTTTCAGCCATAACAAGACTGAATGTTGGAGCTGCGCTCTCTGTAAAAGAATAACGGAAAATACCATCAGCGGAAGCAGATATTGTACCGTCCCAATCACCTACGGCCTTGAGATAGTTAGTCCCTTCGATAGCTGATACCTCGCCCTCTGCCACAGGTATCTCATAAGAACCTTCATCTCCCCTAACAATAAGACCTGTATATGCAGGAGCTACAGACACAGGTGTAAGCGTTACTTTACCTGTCTCAACAGCACTTGCATAATAAGCCTTTATGCCTGCGTTGGCAAAGTCAAGAGCTTTGTAACTGTTGCTATATGTTGCTATACCTGCTCCAGTTATTGTAACAATGGCCGCATCATAACTGTCTGAATATGTAGTAAGTTCAACTTTAGTTATAACAATGTTAGAACCTCTTACTACAATGCCGTTCGTTTGTATTTTCTCCAAAGTTGCGGCATCAGGTATTTCGTATGAGAAAGTCTGTGGCGACAACGCAATGTCAAGATCGGCATAGGCATTGTCATCAAACGCCGCTCCCCAATCAGCCGCTGTAGGGTCGCCTATTTGGAGCTGTGCATACGTTACTCCTCCATCAATAGTAACAGTAACGGTTATGACATCGCCAACCTTTGCATTTGTAAGACCACCCCTGTTGTCATACGCCATGTTAAGGTAACCGCTCCAATCAGAACCTGTAGACACAGGAGAATTGCCGTCAGCAGCACTGTCCCACAAGACGGTTGTTACACCTTCTTCTGGTGTGTCGGGCGTGTCACCGCTTTCCTCCGTACCGATCGACACTGAATTTACAGTGACAAAGTGGCCGCTGATGGTTAGTCCGTTTGCTTTTATGGCATCAACTTGAACGTTTGTTAGCTCTACTGTCACGTCTCCGTCACTTTCAATACTTGTTACGCCGTTGTCACCTGCGGTTATGTAGGTGGCCGCACCGTTGTTCCACGATGCCACCTGTAACTGATAATACATGTGGTTTTCATCACCGGTGGAGGCCGCCGTTGCGCCTTCGACATCCTGTACTGTAGCGAACACTATTTTGTCGCCATATTGAAGTGCAGAGAACAGTGATGCTTCAAGGTTTGTTCCTTGCCAGATTTGCGTAGAAACTGGTTGTGACAACACGGTAGTAATCTCCGCGTTGGCGGTTACTGCCGCAGCCATAAGCAGCAATAACGAGGTAAAAATCTTTTTCATTGCGTGTTGATGTTTTATTGTTATACTTGTCGTTCGATGCCTTCCGCCGGGTCTCCGCAGACCAGTGGCAGGCAGCATGGTTTCCGTCCGTTTTGCAAAAGACGGCCTTTCGGACGGTAAAAGGCCACCTTTCGGACTGCAATATGCGGTCTTTTGCAAGGCGAAAGGCCGCATATTGCAGAGCCGTTGAGTGTCAGCGCGTTACGCGCTTAGCGGTGCTCGATGCGCAGGTTGCCTATGCGGAAGTCGGCGGTGTAGGCCGCCGTGGGCTGGAATATTATGCGCAACACATTCCATGTGCCGGGAGCAGGAATGGGGGCGGAGCACATCGGTGCAAGCGGCAGGGTGACGGTCTGCCACTGTCCGTGGGTGTTCAGGCCGAGGCCGTCACCCGGTGTCCATGTATATTCGCTCCCGTAGTTGAACGTGAACTTAAGCGGCGATGCCTCGGTCAGCGGATAGTCGTTGGCCGTAAGCACCTCGAACTTCAGCACGTAGTCGTCAAGGTTTGTCAGGTCGCCTGCGTCTATCATGTTGCGGCTTAGGTCGATGGTGTTCCACGCCCATGCGTCGAATGTGCCGGTGATGTGCATGTGGGGGTTGCCCAATACCGACACGTCCTCGCCGGCAGAGCCGTCAGCCTCGACATTCATCGTTATCGAACCGTCGGTTGCAAACTGCACGTCGCTCATGTCGCCGTAAAGCAGGTGCTGCGTGGGGCGGAACGGCAGCGTGGCAGTCATCGCTTCGCCCGAGTTTCCGTCAGTCCATGAGATGGTTATTGTGCTGTTGTCGGGCGTTCCGGCAGGCACAAGAGCCTTCATAGACGTGTTGGTAATCGAGCCGAGGCCGAGAGCCGTGCCGCCGAGCGTAACCTGCGACGTTGTGCCGAAGCCGTAGTAGGTGAAGTTCTGGCCGGTTATCGTGACAGAATCGCCTGCGTCTGTAAACTCGCATTCAAGCCCGTTGACGGCCAGCTGTGGGAACGGCACGGTGAAATCGAACGTGGCCGTGCCTTCGGCCGTGGTGTATTCTATCTTGTTCTGGTGCTCCATCGACAGCTCCTGCGGTATCGTTACGTTGGCGCTTGTCGAATAGGTGTACACCTCCGAGAGGTCAACCTCTACGGTGTTGAACGTTATGCGCGTCGGCCTGTTGAGGTTCCGGCCCACTATGCGCACCATCTGGCCTGCCTCGCCCTCGGTTATCGGGCGTTCAAGCAGCGTGTCGCCAACTTCATATACGGCGGTTATCACGGGCGCGCCGGTGTTGGCCTGGTCTTCAAGCGGCGTGTACCCGTCGTTGTAGTCAACGATGTCGTTGCAGCTTGCGAGCGCGAACAGGGCGAGCGCCGCCGCAAAACATGTCATTATGTTAGCTTTCATAGCCTTGTGTTTTTATTCGTTGTCCATTATTTATTAGTTCCATCCGGGGTTGTTCTCGGTTATGGCCTTGTTGGTGTTAAGCTCGGCGTTGGGGATGGGGAACAGCAAGTTGCGCTGCTGGCGCGTCTTGTTGATGCCCGAGTCGTCGCTTCCGCCCAGCGCGTTCATGGCGTCGAGGTATATGCCCCAGCGTATGAGGTCCCAACGGCGGTCGCCCTCGCAGGCGAATTCCTTTGCACGCTCCTCAAGGATTGCGCTGCGCATCTTCTCCTGTGTGTCAAGCGCGCCGTTGCCGGTAAGGCTGCCCTCGGTGGCGTTTGAACGCCGGCGCACGTTGTTGAGATAGATAAGCGCCTCGCCGGGGTTGCCGAGTTCGTTCTCCGCTTCGGCGTAGATAAGCTGCACGTCGGCGTAACGCAGGAAGGGCCAGTTGGCATCGGCGTTCTCCGTTGCGGCGTTTGTCACGTCAGAATACTTCGTGGTGAACGCCAGGCACTCGCTCGTCATGTTGTAATAGTAGCTCACCCCGTCATCGTAAGGAGCTACGGGGCTGCTCACCCAGTTGCCGTCAAGGTCGGTTCCGGTGGCCATTATGCTGTACTCTTCGGTCAGGGGATAGTAGAAACCGAGGTTTCCGTCCTCTTGTCCGTTGACGCGCCAGCGGTGCCTTACACCGTTTACGATGCGGTAATCATCGTGTTCGAACAGGTCATACCAGTGGCGTGTGCATCCCGTCCATCCGCCGCTGGCGATGAAGTCGGAACCGGCGGCTGTGAGATAGCCGGCATACTGCGTGTGAACCTGTGTGGAGTAAGTGTCGTTGCCGTCGGCGGAAGCGATGGAGAACATGAATTCAGGCGCCGTTGCCGACGTCTTGCTCCAAAGTTCAGAGTAAGGCAGCAGCTCGTAGTCGCCATATTCGCCGTCGATAACGTCCTTAGCCCACTGTGCCGCCAGCGTGTACAGTTCGTGCGAGTCCATGTTTTCATATCCGTCAACGGCGGTCTTGTTGAGCGTCATGCTTACTAAAGGAGCGTAAGCCCTGTCGTCGCCCTCGCCGTCGTATGCCGGCCCTGTGCGCACCGTTACGGGCGTGCCTTCGGGCATTGCGGCAGAGGCCATTGTAGCGTAGACCTTGGCCAGCAGGCCGGCCGCGCTTCCGGCGTTGACGTGTCCGAGCTCATAGTTGCTGTCGGTGTTCTTGTACATCATCGCCGCAGCCGATGTAAGGTTCTTTATAATGTAGTTGTACACCGAGTCGACGCTCTGCCTCGGCTGGTTCTTGTCGGTGGTGTCAACCTCCGGCTGCACGGGCACAGGGCCGTATGCGCGCACCAAGAGGAAGTAGGCGAACGCCTTGTTGAACTTTACCTCGCCTATGGCGTTGAACTTGGCGGCGTCGGAAATGTTTGTCATCGACCTGATCTCGCGCTCCGCCATGTTGGCCCTGCCTATCAGGTTGTAGCATCCGTTCCACAGCGCATCAGGCACTTCAGGCTCTCCTTGGAAGTTGCCGGCACCGAAAGTACCGAACAGCCAGTCGGGGCCTGATATGTAGTCGGCGTCCTGCTCGAGCACCCTGGGGAAGTAACCCCAGCGGAACATGTCGTTAATCCACTTGCTGTAAACGCCCGTAACCCATTGTTTCGCGGCGTCCTCGCTGTCGCCCACCATGTCGTCGGTGATGAGGCTGTCAGGGTCTTCCTCTATCCAGCTTGTACATCCGGCAAGCGCACCGGCGCCGATAACCAGCATGCAGGCCGCAGCTATTGATAATATAGTCTTTTTCATGTCGTCTATTCGAACTTGGTTAGAATGTGAAATTAAGTCCAAGGGTGAACGTGCGCGCACTCGGATACGAGTAACTGTCCACTCCCGGTGTGGCCGAGTTTGTGCCTCCGGCGTTCACGTCGGGGTCGAACCAGCTGTAGTTGGTTATCGTGAACAGGTTGTTGGCCGTGAACGAGATGTTAAGTTTCTGTATGCCGGGGAACGGCTTGAACCAGTCGTAAGACAGAGTTATGTACTTCATCTTCAGGTAGCTGCCGTCCTCAACGTAGCGGTCGCTGAACAGCCATGTGCGGTTGTAGCCTGCGGTAGGCTTCGGCCACTTGGCGTTGGCGGAGTTCTCTGGTGTCCACCGCGTGTTGTAAGCCTCCCATGTAATGTTGCCGTAGTTGCCCATCTCTATGTCCGTGAGGTTGTAGTTCAGGATGTCGTTGCCCTGCGAGCCTTGCAACATGAACGAGAGTGTAAAGTTCTTCCACGACAGGTTGCTTGTGAAACCGTACACGAAGTCAGGGTTTGTGTCGCCGATGATGGTCTTGTCGGCAGCCGTGATTTGTCCGTCGCCGTTCAGGTCGCGGTACTTTATCTCGCCGATGTAACGCCTTGCCTCGGTGTCTGAAAGGCTGGCGTATGCCGGGAAAGAACGGACTTCGGCCAGATTGTCGTAGAATCCGTCCTCGACATATCCGTAAATAGTGCCTATCGGGCAGCCGTTGCGCTGGAGGAAAGCCTGGTCAGCCGCGCTCCACAGCGACGTTGCATACTGGTCGCCGTCAAGTCCGCCGATACGGTTGCGGTTGAAAGAGAGGTTGGCCGATATGTTCCACTTCACAGGAGCGTTGCGCAACACGTCGTAGTTGAGCGTGAACTCAAGTCCTTCATTTGTCACATTGCCGCTGTTCACCATCATCTGCGTAAAGCCGGAGCTGCCCGGTATGGTGACGTTCTGCAGCAAGTCACGCGTTTTCTTGTAGTAATAGTCAACCGTGAACTGCAGCCTGTTGTCGAGAAATCCCATGTCGATACCGGCGTTGAGCTGGTCGGTTGTTTCCCATTTCAGGTCGGGATTGGTCGGCCCTCGCCAGTCAATCATCGACATTCCGCTCTCAAGCGAACCGTTGAACGGATAGTTTGCGGCGTTGAGAACGTTCAACGTGCGGTAAGCTCCTATGGCCTGATTACCCGTTTGGCCGAAGCTCAGGCGGAACTTGAGGTTGGAGAAGATGTTGAGGTCTTGTATGAACTTCTCCTCACTGGCCCTCCATGCGAAGGCTCCGGAAAGGAACGTCGCCCATTTATTGTTCTTTGCGAAGCTCGAACTGCCGTCAGTACGGACACTGGCGGTGAAGATATACCTGTCGAGCAGCGTGTAGTTGACACGTCCGAGGAATGATTCGAGTGCCTGCTCGGTTGTGCTGCTGCTTATCGTAGCACGGTCGAGGGCAAGGCTCATGTCGTTGTCCTGCGTGTAGTCGGTGGGGAAGTTGGTGGCCGACATTGCAGTATTCTCACCCGTTCCCTTCTCGAATGTCATACCTGCCACAACGTTCAGCGCATGCACTCCCCAGCGTTTGTCGAACGTAAGGATGCTTTCCGCCGTCAGGCTCTTCCAGATGCTCGTGGACTTTCCGCCCAAACCGTTGTTAGGAGTACGCCCTTCCTGCGTGTGGCGGTCATAATACGTGTTGCGGTGGCCGTCGTTGTAGCCGAGACCGAGGTTCTGGCGGAAGGTCAGCCATGGCGCGAGTTTCACCTGGACATAGCTGCTTGAGAACCAGCTTATCTGCTTCAACTGGTCCTTTGCACCGTTTATGTAGTTGACCGGGTTTGTAGCCAGCCAGTTAAGTTCGTCAAGTTGTTCTGTCTCTGTACGCACTCCGTATGTCGGAGGGAATATGAGTGCCGAGCGGATTACGCCCGTATTCTCAGAGCCTGTACGCTGGAAGTCGGTCGTTGTGTTGGTAAAGAACGAGCTTGTACCTATTTCCAGCCACTTCGTTATGTGCCGTCCGATGTTGATTGATATGCCGTACCGCTCGAAACCGGTGTTCTTTATTATACCGTCCTGCTTTGTGAAGTTACCCGAGAAATTGTACCAGCCGCGGTCGTTGCCGTTGCTTACGCTCACGTTGTAGTCCTGCTGGAAGGCAGTCTGGTATATTTCGTCCTGCCAGTCGGCCACAGCCACCTCGTCAACGTTGCCGTATTGGTCGGTACGCAGTCCCGGATTGCGGAAATCTTCAGGGCTTGGGTTGTACGTTCCGGCGTCATAGATAAAGTTGCCGTTCACGTATGGGTAGTCCCATTCGCCACGGTAGGGGAACGCGGCGGTGCTTCCCTCATAGTAATGGCTGTTGGCATACTGTTCGTTCTGGTACAAGGCATAGGTGTAAGGGTCAAGAACCTTTACGCGTTTGCCGATTGTCTGCAAGCCGAGCTTCACGTTAAGCTCGATTGTAGGCTTGCCGCCGTCACTTTCCTTGCCTTTCTTCGTGGTGATGATGACAACGCCGTTGGCACCGCGCGAACCGTAGATGGCCGTCGCGGAAGCGTCCTTGAGCACCTCGATTTTCTCGATGTCGTTGGGGTTAATCATCGACAGAGGCGAAGAGAACTGGTTGTTGCCCTCGTTGGCGCTCGACGTCGGCGTGCCGTTGGGGCTTGTTCCGTAAGGCACACCGTCGACGATGTAAAGCGGCTGCGAGCTTGTAGTGAACGAGTTTGCGCCGCGCACGGTGATGCTTACGCCCGCTCCGGGCGAGCCGTCGCTCTGGCTTACCTGCACTCCGGCAATCTTTCCTTGCAGTCCGTGGGCCACGTCGGTAGTGTTGCCGGCCATGAGCTCGTCGCCCTTGATTTGCGTGATTGAGCCGCTAAGGTCACGTTTCTTCATCGTACCGTAGCCTACCACCACGACCTCGTCCATCTCGTTGGCTTCCGCCTCAAGGACGACCTGCACCGAAGTCTTGTCTTTAACGTTGATTACTTGTGTCTTGTAGCCAATCATCGACACCTGTATGAGGCTCTTGCCTGCCGGCATCGTGATAGAGAAGTTGCCGTCAAAATCGGCCACCGCCGCAGTCTTCGTGCCGGGCACTTGGATTGTAGCTCCTATCATCGGCTCATTGTTGCTTGCACCGTCCAGCACTTGTCCCTTGACAATCTGCTGCGCGTTCAAGCCGGTACACCATGCCACCAGCATGGCGCACCATAAAATCAATCTGTACATATTAAAAAGGTTATATAATTGTTTGTTAGTTTCCAATATGCAGGATGTAGGCTTTCGTTATGGTTGCGCCCACACCTGTTATCACCACTCCCCTCGTCTTGAGCTTGTCAAGCACACCGGCGTCGAGCGTAAGCACCACGTCGTTGCCGTCGAGCTTGTACCATACAGGCTCCGCCGACCCCGTTATGTCCTTCCAGTCGCCGCGGTTCTCGCGGAAAGATATTTGCGGCTGGCAGCCGGGCTGCATCTTTTCATAGCACACCACGATGCAATCGCTCTCGGTGCAGTCCTGAAACGGCTCCGCCGTTATGCGTATGTTGCCGCTCCAGTCTTGCGGAAACAGCTTCTCGCCGTGGAAGAGTTCGCCCGGCTTCAGCTCGTATTCGCGCGGTGCGCGCTGCGCCCCGTCAAGGCTTTCGTCGCGCGTGCCTATAAAAGATATTACCGAAATCTTGTCCAGACGGTAGCCCTTGCCGCCCACGCGCATGCTTACGCCGTCACTGCCGGCCAGCTGCAGCTTGACGAGCTGCGACTGTTCGCTGACCGGATAGGTGAAGCCGTCCTGCCCCACGGGCACTCCGTCGAGCGAAGGCTCCATGGCGTTCCATGTGAAATCCATCACCTTGCCGGCCGCTCCTTCCTCAACGCGGCTTGCATGGAAGTGCAGCACGTCGCCCACTTTCACGTCCTTGAAGCAGTCTTTCTGTATGCTTGCGCTCGCGCTCCAGTCGTCTTTCATTAGCACCGCAGGGCCGCGGTAGATTGTCTTCTCCACAATCTCGGCGGCGGGGATGTGCGTCACGCGCAGTATGCGGTAGTCGTGTCCGCCCAGCGCCAGTCCGCGCTGCTTTATTTTTGCGAGCATGTCTTCGGTTATTTTCAAGCGGAAAGGCCCCGAGATGCCGAAGTATGCGTATTCGGGGGCTATGGCTTTCCAGTCGGCCGGGTCCTGGAACGCGCCCTGTGCGCCGGCCTTCACGTTGTCAACATATACGGTCAGCACGTCGCCCGGCTGCGCCGCGGCGAACTGCTGCGGCTCGATGACGATGTTGTCCTTCCATCCCGCGCCGATGGTTTTCGGCCCCAAGAGGATGGTGCGCTCCGCAGCCGCGAGCCGCGTGAAGGCGAACAAACATGCGAGAAGCAATGGTATGATGGTAAAGCGTTTCATAATACTTGATTGTCTTTAACGAGAACGTATTTGTGTGAGCTTCCGCGCAGCTGCCTGAAGGCGTTGCGGTCGAGCACCGTGCCGGAGTTGAAGGCGTCAGTCCACCAGTCTTTCCCGGCGAACTTGTGCTCCTGGCTCTGCCCGGCGTTGTAGTTGTAGTCGTACCACGTCATGAACCAGCACCAGCGCGAGCCTTGCTGCCATATCTTGCTCCACGGCGACATGTTCACCTCGTCGCCGTTGCCGCATTCGGCCAGGGCCACGAGCTTGCCGGGAAACATCGTCGAGAGGGCGTTGTACTCTTTCATCAGCGGATATTGCAGGGCGTAATAGCTGTCACGGGCCACCACGTCAACGTATTCGTCGCCGGGATACCACGCGCTGTCGGCCACTCCGTCGTAAGGCGACGTCTGCGAAGTCCACACCCAAATGAGGTTGTTCAGCTTGTGGTGGTTGACAAGCCGGTCGTACATCAGCCGCCAGAGCTTCTTGAAAGGCTCCGCCCCTTTGGCTCCCCACCAGAACCAAGCCTGGCCTCCTTCATACTCGTATATGTTTCCGGCGGCCTCGTGCAGCGGACGCCATATCACGGGTATTCCGGCCTCCTGCATCTTGCCGAGGTACTTGGCTATCTGGTCTATGTCGCTGACGATTTGCTTGTACTCGTCAGAAGCAGTGTCGTCAACCTTCGACACGTCGAAGCTTGTCTGCCCGGGCTCCGTGCCCGGGGTGCAGGTAAGCGTCTTCCCGTCGTTGGCAAGCACGTTCCAGTGCCACATGCAGCCTACCAGTCCGCCTTCGTTCCACCAGTTTTCGGCCACGCTGATGTCGCTGTAGTCGAGCCAGCCTTTCGGGTCGACGTCTTTTGAGTTATGGAAGTTTATGAAGTCAAACACGTTCATCACCGGCCACTTGCCCGTCCACTCGTGCACGTTCTCGGCCTCCCTGATGTTCCAGTCGACATTGGCGACGGTGGCCGATACGGCCTTTTCACGGTACACGCTCCACAGCAAGTCATACACATTTTGCGCCTCCGGCATCGGCGACGGATTGCAAAGCGCATGCTGAGCGACTGCCGCCGACGGCACGGCGAGGATGCAGGCAAGGATGAAATTCCGGATTCCGTCTCCGGAAATACGCCTCAAGCCCGAACGTCGGAATAGTAAACAGTTTAACATTTTCATTTCATTAAAATTACAGGTCTTTTAGATTAGCAGCGCAAAAATATGAAAAACGGAATAAACGCAAATGCTTTTTTCCGGCTATTTTTCCGCATCAGGGCAAAAGTATCATCATCTGCTAAAATATGCGAAACCGCCGCTTTGGGTAACAGTTTTTTGACTTCGAACAGGCGTAAGCAAGGCATCGCAGCATGCCCTGCGGCAAGCCGTTTTGCAAAAGGCCGCCTTTTAAACGGCGAAAGGCCATCTTTCGCATTGCAAAAGATGGCCTTTCGGAAAGCAAAAGACGGCCTTTTGCACGGCCGTCTGAAACCGCCTATTTTACAGGGCGCAGCAAGAAGCCGAACCGCTTGTCGCCGTATGCCACGCGGTATGGCGGAAGAGCCTCGGCGGCCGGACTCCATCCGTCAATTCCGCCGACACCCGCCTGCACGAGGTCGATGTACAGATTGGTGTATGCCGACTTCTTCACCTGCGGGCTGTGGCGCTGTTCCTTGCTGTCGCCGTCGTCAAGGGCGGCGACGCTGTAATGCAATGCCGACGCAGAGAACAGCCCGGCATGGCTCACCTCGAGGCCGAAGCCTGCACCGTCAGTCTGCCGCCACCAGCGTATGTCGCTCTTCGTGCCGGTTTCCTGCGGACGTATGTAGGGATAAAACTGCTCGTCGGCGGTCTGCGTGTATATACCGACGCGCTGCGACAGCTTGCGGTCGGAGTAGTTCTCGACAGGGCCGCGGCCATAGAACGTGCTGCGGTCAACTCCATAAGGCATCTGCATCACCATGCCGAAACGCAGCATAGGCGGAACGCTGTCGCCGCCGTGGGTCTTCATCTCCTCTGACACCATGATGCTGCCGTCGGCCGAAATGGCGTAAGTCATTGTCAGCTCAGCCTTTACCCCAGGCATGTCATAACGCGCAACGACAGTTACGGGGGCCGCGCCGCCGCCCTTCCTGCCGTTTCCGGCTTTCGACAGCGACAGCGAAGTGAGCCATATTTCGGGGTCGCGCCATACCTTGTATTTTGTGTTCAAGCCCGAACCCATGTCGTTGTCGGTAACGGCGCGCCAGAAGTTGGGGCGCAACATGCCGCCTTCGCCGAGCAACGGGCGCCCCTGATAGTCGTAACGCGTTATGAAGCCGTCGGCCCGGCGGAAGCTGACGGCAAAGCTGTCGTTGGACACTGTGATTACAGGCTCGCCCTTCTTGTCGCGCACTTTCACCTTCGGCGCATCCTTGACACAGTAAGGCTTGTCGTTGTATTTGCTGATTTCAAACTGCTGGTAGGCCACGGTATGCCCCTGCTCAAGCAGCGGCTCGGCGGTTTTCAGCTTGTAGTCGATGTTGAGCATCACCTCCGCATGGGCGGTATCTACTTTTGAAAGGTCGTAGGGCAAGGTCAGCGTCACCTTCTGACGCGCCCCAAGAGACAGGACACCCAATGCTTCAGGTATCTTGTCAACCGTTCCGCCCTGCACGGTCTTGCCGTCGGCGACGAGCGTCCAGCACAGCATATAGTTGGAAAGGTCGCGGAAGGAGTATTCGTTGTACACATTGATTTTGCCCGTTTTCAGGTCTACGGGCGACGTCCAGATGTTCTGGTAGTAATAAGCCGCCTCGTAGGCGTGCGGGTTAGGCACGCGGTCGGGACTTATCATGCCGTCGTTTACGAAGTTGTTGTCGCTCGGGTCATAGTCGTTGTAGTCGCCGCCATAGGTATATATGGGCACACCGTTCTTGTCCTTGCCGTGCAGCGACTGGTCTACGAAGTCCCAGATGAAACCTCCCTGGAACTTCGGATACTTCCTTGCCAAATCCCAATACTCCTTGAAGCCGCCGCCGGAGTTGCCCATCATGTGCTCGTATTCGCACAGAATGAGCGGCTTTGTCTTCGATTCGTCCTTGGCATACTTCTCGCATCCGGCCTGCGACAGGTACATGGGGCAGTATATGTCGGTGTTGTCGCCGCCGTGAGCCTGCTCGAACTGTATGGGGCGGCTTGCGTCCTGCGACATTATCCACTGCCGGGCGGCGGTGAAGTTAGGGCCGTTTACGGTCTCGTTGCCGAGCGACCAGATGATGATGCTCGGATGGTTGAAAAACGTTTCCACGTTGTGCCGGTTGCGCTCCATGATTTGCTTGGCGAACATCGGCTTCTTGGCAGGCGAATTGCCGTCGTAGCCGAGACCGTGGCATTCAACGTTCGCCTCGGCGCACACATATATTCCGTACTCGTCGCAGAGGCTGTACCAATAGGGGTCGTCGGGATAATGGCAGGTGCGCACGGCGTTGATGTTGAGCCGCTTCATCATGGTGATGTCCTGAAGCATGCGCTCACGGGTCATGACATAGCCCAGGTCGGGGTCCATCTCATGGCGGTTCGCACCTTTGATATATACATGCCGTCCGTTTACGAGCAGCATGCCGCCGCGTATTTCGACCTTGCGGAAACCCACTTTTACAGGTATCACCTCGACAACCTTGCCACCCGACTTCACTGTTGCGGTAAGGGTGTAAAGGTTGGGAGTCTCGGCTGTCCACATCGCCGGGTTCTCCACTTCCAGCAAAGCGTCTTTCCTGCCCTCGCCGCGGAGCACGCATGAGGCGGCTTCCCGGCCGTTCCCGTCGGTCAACGAGAGTTCGACCGTGGCGTCACCCTTCACAGTTGCGTCGATGGCGAGCCGCCCGTCAGTGTACTCATTCACAAGGTCGGGGGTGACGCGTATGTCCTCAAGCCTCACATTTTTGTCGCGGCTGTACAGGTAACAGTCGCGCCCCACTCCGCTGAGACGCCAGAAGTCCTGGTCTTCGCAGTAAGAACCGTCGCACCAGCGGAACACCTGAAAGGCTATCAGATTACGGCCCGGCTTGACGTAATCGGTTATGTCGAACTCCGCCGCAACCTTGCTGTCTTCCGAATATCCGACATATTTGCCATTCACCCAAAGGTACATGTTTGACGTTACCGAACCGAAATGGGCTATCACCTGACGGCCATTCCATCCGTCTGGCAGGGTTATCGTGCGGCGGTAAGTGCCCACATGGTTGTCCTTTACAGGCACTTCGGGCGGATTGTTCTGGAAATGTCCGCGCCAGGCAAAGCCGATGTTGAGATACACCGGGTCGCCGTATCCGTTGAGTTCCCACATCCCCGGCACTGGCATTTCGCCCCATCCCGTGTCGTCAAAGCCCTCCGTCCAGAAGCCGGAAGGCCGCTGGTCGGCGTTCTCAACCCAGTTGAATTTCCATTTGCCGTTAAGTGACAGATAGTTGGCCGACGACTCCTTGCCGCCACGTCCGGCCGCGGCCTCGTCCTCAAATGCGAAGTAAGACGTGTGGCATGGATAACGGTTGACGCTGTTCACGTCGAGGTCGTGCCACTCAGTGAAGGACGGCGACGCATCCGGACGTGATGCGCCCTGCGCCCGACAAGCCGTTACTGCAATGGCGGCAACGGCTGTCAAAAGTATTTTTCTCATTACTATAAGATTTAAATTAACCAAAGTTATTGATGCAAAAATAATTCTTTCCTGTAAAAAATGGAACTTCCGCACCGCCATTTTGCACTTTCTTGCACAGTATTGCACTTTCATCCACAGCCGCGGAGCTTGCGGCACGCGGAACAGGAGCACAAACGGCTTACATTAACACAGTATAAATCATCAAAAAAAAGACACTCATTATGGCATCATTCAAACTGAAATTCCGCCCTTCAACCGTACAAGGCAAGGAGGGAACGCTGTTCTTCCAAGTCTCACACCACAGGAACACACGAACCGTCTACACCGATTACCGCATAATGGAACATGAGTGGGACAACCTAACCTCGACCGTCCGCATTGCAGGAAGCGCCGAAAGGCAAGCACAACTGCAACTTGTGGCGTTCAAGGCCGGATGGAGCGCGAGGCAGCTTGCCGCCATCATTACGGAAAAAGAAGGTTCACGGACAAACTACACAACCGACGACATCGTGTCGGCATTCAGGCAACTGCCGCCATGCCACACACTGTTCAGCTTCATCAGCGGCATGATAACAAAGAAAACAAGGATGGAACGGCTGGGAACGGCCAAGACATACCGTGACACTTTAGCCAGCTTCACTCGGTTCAGAAACGGCTGCGACATCGCCCTTGACGCCCTCGACGCCGACACCATAAGCCAGTATGAAGCATGGCTGAAAGCAAGAGGGATGAAACCAAACTCGTCATCATGCTATCTCCGCACCCTGCGCACACTCTACCTCAAGGCCGTTGACTCCGGGCTGACTATCGACAAGGACATATTCCGCCATGTGTTCACCGGATTTGCAAGGACAACGAAAAGGGCGCTCCCCGTAGAGTCGGTCAGGACGATACTGCGTCTAAAGCTCCCGGGCAACTCGCCCATGGCCTTCGCCCGTGACATGTTCATGCTAAGCTTTTACCTGCAAGGGATGTCGTTTGTTGACATGGCATATATGAGAAAGGCCGACATACACAGCGGCATGCTGCAATACAGCCGCAAGAAAACAGGACAGAGCCTCTCCGTATGCTGGGAACAGCCAATGCAAGGCATTGTAGACAAATACACGCACCTGACAAAAGGAAGCCCTTACCTTCTTCCAATCATAACGAAACCTGACGGTACGGAACGCCGGCAATACGAAAGGATGTGCCACAAAGTGAACCGCAACCTGAAAAAAGTCGGAGAAATGGCGGGACTGCACATTCCACTCACAACCTACGTGGCGCGCCATAAATGGGAATATTATAAAAATAGTACTGTATATATTTGAATTACAACAATATACAAAACAATAGATTTCTTAGATTAACAAAATAGTAACATAATCATTCAAAATTCAGCCAATCAACACAAAATCGTAAGAAGTAAGTTCCAACCTCAAATCACTCCCTATATTTGATATTTTTTGCCTCCCAAAAGAAAAATCACCGAGTGTATTTTCCACTCAGTGCATAATCAAGCAATCAGCCGGATGAGTTTATAATAATAGGTTTAATTGAATCTTGTATATATACTACAAGAACCGGACTAAACCTGTATTCCTTTACGCTTTTCTATTTGAAATGAGATTCAATCCAAATCTCTATTTTCTCCGGATACTTCACGGTTTTAGCCAAACAGACAACCCCGACAACTTCCACCCCATATTTGCCAAGTTCCTCTGCGTGTTCCTTGATGCTGCTTCCTGTTGTAATCACGTCGTCAATAATTACGACTTTCTTGCCTACGATGTCTGCATTGATAATGATATTGGAATCCGCATTTACCTTATCCCTATCTTTTATGTTGTGTTTGCTTTCACGGGCCTCCAGATAAGTAAGACTGTACAGCATCGGATGCAACTTTTCTTCATACGACAAAGCATTGTTCAACCGGCTGAATCGGGTAAGGTATTTGCTTTGATTGCTGCATGGCATGAATACAACACTAACACTATCTGGCAAATCCAGCTTTGCCAATGCTTCTTTGAATAAACGGCTGCAAGACACACGTCCGTCCTTAAAGTCATATACCATTTGTACAAACTTCCGTTGTTCCTCAGTGATGAAATTCCAATCCTTTTTGGGTATGTAATAGTCAATGAATATTGCCGGAATCTTCTTGCCGTTGGAAAGTTTCATCTTGAAAGGCACCATCGGTTTCTCATCCATGAAATCCTCCAAAGCTGAATATACATAGAATCTTTCCGCTTTCTTTTCCCCTGCACGCAGCGCATTGCGATATCCCCATTTGCGTTCCTCCTTTGTTATCGCACGTTGCCCCACTACCAGAAAGGCCGCAGCCGCTCTCTTTTTCCATGTGTTTATCCTGCTCATCAGGTAAAAGAACACCAATAGGACAATCCATATAATCAGTTTTTCCATTCTCTATCTTCTTTGTTATTGATACGCTTTATAGGCACGTTATGCCTTTTCTTTTGGAAGGTTATAATTTGTTCTTATTATGATGCACTTCCATTTGCAAAGATACGCAGAAACAGCATATTCCAATCCACCTTTTTAACTTATCTCATTTGTTTTTTCTTCTTATATATCATCTGTTTACATACACTCCTGTTATAAAAGGTTTCACCGCAATCCTTTTTCCCAAAGACAGCCAAAGTCTTTTTTGACAGGAAAAGTAACCTTCTGATAACTTTTTCCTTGTTTAACAGCCTTTTCCTTCTTCTATCCAACCGATAGGCTACTGAAACTGCCGGCAATATCGTTTCTCCACTTTTTATAGTCAGCCTTACGTTATCTATATCCCAATGAGTATTGCTTTATATCAACAATGCCTATGTGATTGCTGATTTTCACGGTTTCCTCATTTCATAATGAAGTTTCCATTCTGATTTGCTCCTTTACCTCATGGATAGAGCCACGTGCGGTTATTAGCATACTTCAGCTTCCTTTCCGACTATTACTGCTATTTTCTTTGCCCTCCCTTCGTCAATCTCTTTTTGATGGCGAAGTCACAATATTTTTCAGATGCAAAGATATAATGCAGCGATGCCGAAGCATCTACGGGTCACTCCGTTCTGACCAATGACATACACGAAAATCTTCCGACATTTTTCTACTGCGTGAAAAATATAGCGTATTTGCGTGCTATCCCTGGTGCCGCCCTATACCTGCAATATCCGATAGCATCATAAAAATTAATTGTTTAACTTCTAAAAAATAGAATTATGAAGAAAGTAGTAGAAAATTCATTCGCAGTAACAGGTTTCGTTGGTAAGGATGCAGAAATCCGTCAGTTTACAACAGCAAGCGTAGCACGCTTCCCACTGGCAGTAAGCCGCAAGGAGCAAAACGGAGAAGAATATGTGTCATCTTTCATTTACGTGGAAGCCTGGCGTAAAAATGACAGCACTTCTTTTGAGTTGTTGAAGAAAGGCAAAAACATTACAGTCAAGGGATTTTTCAAACCCGACGAATGGACTGACCAGCAAGGTGTCAAACATAACCGTATCATCATGGCAGTCACCGACTTCTATGAGCCGGTGGAGAAAGAAGAAGAAAAAGCTCCTGTCGCTTCAAAAAAGAAGAAAGCCAAGAAAGCTGCTTAACAGCAGTTTCTCCTTTCAAAAACGGCTTCGGCCGTTTTTTTATGTTCAACAGATACATTTACGCATACTCTCTTTTTTTAACCAATCCTCCCTGTTATATCATATTGATTCCCATTGCACCACTATAAAGAAGCATATTGCTCTTTTGGCTCGCAAGCCGGCACATCACTTTTCGTGCGGCGAAATTAGAATGAAGCCCGGAAATAGCAAGCCACACGTTGCTCGTATGATGAAAATAGACTATTGCATGGTTGATTTTCATATCCGGGCTTGCCTTATTCCATCAATGGCTTCATTCAGGGGATGCCTTAAAAAGTCTGATATGCCGACCTGCGGAACTGAAAAGTAATGTAGGGAAAACAAGTCAGGCATTGAGAAAATAATAGTATTAACTTTAAAAAAAGCTATATGGAACGAAGTATCGAAAGAGTACCCACATGGGCATTGCCTTACATGGCTAACGGAGACGCCACAGGACTGAAAGACAAAGAGATTAAAATGATTGACAACCTATTGCGTAATCGGTGTATCGAACTGGTATGCCCCATTGCAGACAGCGTGCAAGGCGGTATGCCACCTTATTATACCAAAGACCCACTATTCGGCAAGGCAACCGAAGTGGAAGATTGTATCGTTTTTTATAATATCTAATTAAGACGCTATGAATGTGACATTTGAAAATCTTATTAACGTATGGGACGCACAAATTCCCAACTTATTGGTTGAACTGGTAAACCATGCTGTATTTGCAACAGACAAAGCTGGTTTTCAAGCTGTTGTTACAAAATTGTCTGAAACCACGGATTTTGACAAGTTCTTTGCTTATGGATACGGCAGACAACATTTTTGGCTGAAGCAACGCCTTGCCTCAGACCCTTCCAAATACATGGATGAACGGTTATTGATAGTAGATTTTTGTAGGTACAACCCAAAGAATGAAGATGATGAAGGTAATATCGAATAGAAATCCTCCAAAGGAAAGTTGCATCGAGGAAATAAGGCAAGGTCAAAAAATGATTCTTTGGTCTGACGACAACATATCTATCTCTATGATATTCAATAATCTGACCGGACAAAACTTTAAAGCGGATGAATACAAAGCCTATATCCGTAACATTGCTTTTGGAAAAATGGGATTTGTGCCAGGCACGATTGAACTTTATAAAGGAGGTATATTGATAGCAAGCGGCATAATTCCAGCTTTATAACCAGTCAATAATTAAAATAAAATATATGGTAACAGCAAGAACATTAAAAGGAGCGCAAGTATATGTAACATTTTATCCTGATTGTGAGGAAAATGTAGGTGGCTATTATTGCCAAGTATATACCGATGAAAATTGTATATGAGAAATAGACAATTTCATGGTTCATGTGAAAGATATTGCAGATAAAAAAGACCCGTATGCTGCGGCAGAAGAACTGGTAAGAGAATATATAGAATCAATCAAAGAGTATTAAAACTACCTATTGAGTGCACAATGAAACAAACCAATTCACATAATCAAGTAATGGCAGTGGCACTTACCGGCCACCGTTCCATACCCTACGATAAAGTACCTTCGCTTCGGAAAGCATTAAGGACAGTGATATTGGAACATTACAATCGAGGCATCCGCATATTTTACTGTGGCATGGCGATGGGCTTCGACCTGCTTGCCGCAGAAACGGCTTTATCCATGAAAGAAGTATATTCCGACATTACATTGGTTGCAACCATGCCTTATCGTGGGCAATGTGAAAAATTCACACCTTATAATAAGGAACGCTATCGTAATGCTCTTGCCAAAGCGGATGAAGTTGTCATACTTGCAGAAAGCTATGCTGATGACTGTTTCCTTCGGAGAAACGACTATATGCTGTCATGTTCCGGCCACTTGATAGCCTACTTTGACGGAGTTCCCAAAGGTGGCACATACTACACTTTCAAAAGAGCCAAGCAGCGAGGTATGCCGGTTGTCAATCTGTTTTAATCAATGAAAAGGTTTTGTGTATGATTTGCACAGAGCCTTTTCTTTTGGTCAGCCCTGCGCCTCAATTTCCTGTTATAATCCACTCATTCCCTTTTTTACCATCCGCTCCAAGAGCGGCTTCCCTTCCACTTTTACCCGAAATGGCTCCTTTTATAAACTCTCCCTATCCTCTAATAACGTGACAATCAAGATTGCCTTTTTGAGCGTGATTCCACCCGGCCCGGATTTATTTTTCCGCAAAGGTAACGTCCGGTGTCAAGACTTGTCAAATCCGGCTGTGCCGTGGATGCCTTCACGAAATCTTCCTCTCACAAGTTCGAGCGTATTTCCCTCGTCAGATTTGCCCGTATTTCCCCGTCACCTTTTCGAGGCAGAAAAATAATTCCCGGCAGGTTGCAACAACCCGCCCGAAGAAAGGGAAATATTAAACAAAAGGTTAAATATACACGTATGAGTTACAACAAGTTAAAAGCATTAGAGGGCAATATCGAAGCGATAAGCACAGCCCTTGCCATTCACGAGGAACGCAGAAATGCGACCACCGCAGAGCGTGAGACATTATCCAAGTTTACAGGCTGCGGAGGTATCAAGGAAGTATTGAGTATCGGAACGGACACCCCCATACCCGGCACCATGCAGGAAGCCGTTAAACGCTTGCTCTCCGTCCTGTCAAAAGCGGCAAAAGGGAATGAAACACTTTACAGGCAACTCCTACAAAGTCTGAAATCGTCCGTATTGACAGCTTTTTATACCCCGACATTCCTTATTCAAGCCGTAGCCGAGCAAATCAAAGACACTTTCACGGCAAACGACCTTAAAATGGGCACATTCTTAGAACCGTCCGCCGGTATCGGCGGTTTCCTGCCAGTCGGAGATATGGCTACACATCGGACGGCTTTTGAGAAAGACCTGCTTACCGGACTTGTATTGTCCGCCCTGCATCCCGACACACAGGTATTCATCGAAGGATTTGAAACGATTGACAGCCAAGAGACGGAACACAACCGCTTTGACGTAATCGCTTCCAACATACCGTTTGGCGACTTCCGTGTGTTCGACAATACTTTTAGCAAAAAAGGCGGCATCTATGCACAGGCTTCCAAGACCATCCATAACTATTTCTTCTTGAAAGCCGTTGAGAAACTGAACGAGGGCGGCATATTGGCTTTCGTCACATCAAGAGGTATCGCTGACACACAAGGCAACCAATTCGTGCGTGACTATCTTGTACACCGTTGCAATCTGATTACGGCATTACGTTTGCCTGATAGCCTGTTCATGCAGACAAGCGGCATTGAAGTAGGCAGCGACCTGTTGATATTCCAAAAGAGCGGCCGTAAGGTAACGCTTACAGACCGTGAAAAGCTGTTCATAGAAACAACCCGAGAAATCGTACCGGGTAGTGACCAATATACCGGACATACCAATAAATTGTTTACTTTACCAAAAACCGCCTTGTTTACAGAAAGTCGCATACAAACCAACCAATATGGGGAATATGTGCGCAAATACCGCTGGCAGGGAGAGGAAGCCGATTTGCAACAAACCCTTTCCTCCATGCTGAAAGCCGACTTTGAGCGTTTTTTCAGAAAGAACCTGTTTGCCACACCGAACAAAGGCATTGGCGGCATACAAATGTCACTTTTTGATTGCTTTAATACCAACAAGGTGGCACAGCCCAACAGGGAAAAACGCACGTACACAGGCACGTTGCACAAGTGGATGAAAAACGGCACGTTAGTACTCTTTGAAAACCAACTTGGCACACTCCGCTACAAACAGGCAAACTGTTTTTCCGACACGACCGTTACATTCGTACCTTTGAAAGTTTCCCGGATAAACATAGAGCGTGCCAACGATTATCTTCCTATCCGTGAAGCCTACTTTGAACTGACAACCAAAGAAAGCGAGGAACTGGCCGAATATCCGAAGCTAAGGGAACAACTCAACAAACATTATGATGCCTATGTGCGCAAGTGGGGCTTTTTCCACCACAACGACAACAAGGAGTTTTTCTCTTGGGATAGTCTGGGCATGGAAGTATTCACGATTGAAATGCAACTCGGAAAGGATATCTGTAAAGCCGACATCATGCACGAGCCTGTTGCGTTCAAGAAAATAGATACTTCCGTTCAACTGACACCGGTAGAAGCATTGGCAAGCAGCCTTAACTATTACGGTTCGGTCAATATGGACTATCTTGTACAGACAACCGGACAGGCCGAAACAGAACTGACAGAAGCCCTTGCCGGTGAGATATTCTACAATCCTTTGACGGATTGTTGGGAGAACAAAGGCAAATTCCTTGCAGGTAATGTCGTGGAGAAGTGCAAGGAGATATGTACCGTTCTTGCCGACCTGACAGGCAACGCTCAAAAATGGGCGGCTACATCTGTCGAGGCTTTGGGAGATGCGACCCCCGAACTTATTCCGTATGAAGAACTTGACTTTAATATGGGTGAGCGTTGGATTCCGGCAAGTATTTACGCTTCCTTTGCCAAAAACCTGTTCGGGGTAAACACAACGGTGATGTATTTTGATGTGAACGACACCTATATTGTCTCTTTGCAAGGCCATTCTCCCATTGCCTATAATGTCTATTCGATTGGAAGCTATAACGGGGAAGCCCTGTTCGTCCACGCCCTGCACGATACGGTTCCGGAAATCACCAAAGAGATAATGCGCAACGGTGAAAGTATCCGTGTACCCGATGAAGAAGCCATACAAGCGGCATCCACGAAGATACAGGAGATACGCCGCAAGTTCAACGAATGGTTGGATTACCAACCTATCGCCGTGCGTGATGAATTGGTACGCCTGTATAACGAACGCTTTAATTGCTACGTCCGTCCTCATTATGACGGTTCGGCACAGACATTCCCCAACCTCTCTTTTGAGCAGTTCCCATACAACGACCTCTATCCCTCACAAAAGGATGCAATCTGGATGATTAAGCAGAATGGCGGTGGCGTATGCTGGCACGAAGTCGGTGCAGGCAAAACAATGGTAATGTGTGTGGCGGCTTATGAAATGAAGCGTTTGGGCATGACACAGAAGCCGCTCATTATCGGCTTGAAAGCCAACGTACACGAGATTGCGGACTGTTTCCGCAAGGCATATCCGACCGCAAAACTTCTTTATCCGGGAAAAGAGGACTTCACACCTGCCAACCGACAGGAATTGTTCTCTAAAATCAAGAATAACAACTGGGATTGCATCATTCTCACGCACGACCAGTTTTCCAAGATACCGCAATCCGAGCAGACCATGCTGGAGATATGCGAACAGGAACTTCAAGACGTGGAACGCTCTTTGAAAGTGTTGGAGGACAGCGGTATGGCTGATAACAACAAAAGGTTACAGAAAGGTTTGGAGAAACGGCAGAAGAACCTCAACGCCAACTTGGAAGCCTTAAAAGAGAAACTTGGCGAGAAAAAGGATGATTGCGTTGATTTTCATGCTATGGGCATCGACCACATCTTTGTCGATGAATGCCACTATTTTAAAAATCTGATGTTCCAGACACGCCACACAAGGGTTGCCGGGATTGGTAATACACAAGGCTCGCAACGTGCCATGAACCTACTTGTCGCCATTCGTGACATACAACAACGGACGGGCAGGGATTTGGGTGCCACGTTCCTTTCCGGCACGGTGGTGGTAAATGCGCTGACCGAATTGTATGTGTTGTTCAAATACTTGCGGCCGAAAGAGTTGTCACGCCAATGTATAAGTTGCTTTGACGCTTGGGCGGCTATTTTCACGAAAAAGACAACCGACTATGAGTTGAACATCACCGGCTCAATCAAGCGCAAAGAGCGTTTCCGCACGTATATCAAGATTCCTGAACTGGCGACCTTCCTGCGTGAGATAACCGATTATCGCACGGCTGAAATGATAAACCTTGACGTGCCGCAGAAGAATGTACGTTTTCTCTCCGACAAGCCTACCATTGCCCAAGAGGAAATGATTGGACGTCTGGTGTCGTTCGCCGGTAGCGGTAATTGGGATGATTTGGGGCTTGACATTCCGCAGCCCGACAATCTGGATATGGCTAAAATGCTGGTGGCTACCAATGTGGCACGGAAAATGGCTTTGGATATGCGCCTGTTGGGTGATAAGTTCGCTGACGATCTGGGCAACAAGGCTTCCCGGTGTGCGACCACTATCTACGACTATTATGTACGTTCCAAATCCAACAAAGGTACGCAGTTCGTGTTCAGTGACTTAAGCACGTACAAGTCTAATGAGTGGAACATCTATCAGGACATCAAAGACAAGTTGGTGACAATGGGTATTCCGGCAAATGAGATACGGTTTATACAGACTGCCAAGACCGAACAAGAACGTAAGAAACTGTTTACCGACATGAACAACGGCACTGTCCGGGTATTGTTCGGCTCTACTTCCATGTTGGGTACAGGTGTCAATGCGCAGCAGCGAGCCGTGGCGGTGCATCATTTGGAGGTACCCTGGCGCCCGGCAGATTTGGAGCAGCGCAACGGGCGTGCCGTCCGCAAAGGCAATACCGTGAAGTTCTGGGGTGGCAATGTCGTGGATATTATCATTTACGGCACGGAGAAAACGCTGGATGCCTACAAATTCAACCTGTTACGGAACAAGCAACTGTTTATCAATCAGATAAACAACGGCACGATAGCCGTGCGCAGGATTGACGAGGACAGCATGGACGAGAACACAGGCATGAACTTCGCCGAGTTCGTTGCAGTCCTTTCCGGCAATATGGATTTGTTGAACAAGGCAAAGCTTGACAACCGGATTATGCAGTTGGAGAAAGAGCAGGCCATTTTCAACAAGGAAAGATACCGTGCCGAGCGCAAGATTGCCAAAACTGAGCAGGATATAGAGGAAACCATGCTAACCAAACAACGGATGTCCGAGGATTGGGCATATTATAAAGAATACAAAGGCGAACGGAAAACCTTGCTTCTGAACCTGCAACAAGCCATAGCGGAAGAAACCGGACGTGAGTTGCATAAGATAGCCAAGACTTACAGGAACGAATCCATCGGCACCATTGGCAGCTACATCGGGCTGAACCTGTCCGTCCGCAGCGAATACCACTATACCGGTGCTTTTGAACGCAACATATTCTTGGTGGAAGGTAAAAGCGGGTTGAAATACAAATGCGGTTTGTCCGGTGCATTGCCATTGGGCTTTGCCGATTCCGCAGTCTATCCGCAAGCCACCCTTGACAAGTTGCCGGAACTGATAAGACGCCAACAGGAAAAGATTGACCAACTGGCAAATGAACTCCCGACCTTGCAGCAGATTTTCAGCCGCAAGTGGGGCAAGACCGCCGAACTGGATGCACTGAAACAGGAGTGCAAGGAGTTGCAGCGGAAGATTGATAACTCCTTGAAAGAGTTGGAGCAACAACCTGCCGTGACAGTAATCGCAGCTTAATTTATACAGTATATTTTAACCATTCCCTTTGTTTTGTCGTGAGACAAGGCAAAGGGAATTTCTTCTATGATGCGGTGGCACATTACAAGCCATCGTTCCCTTTTATAACAACTCAATGAGTAATACCTCATTGCGACCATACCTTTTATAATAAGCATAGCTTCCACCGGCTTTCCCACCCGGATTTTTCATAGGATAAGGCTTGTCCTCTCCCTGAGTTTTCACTTCGCTCAGACACGGGGAGAGGCAGGACAAACGGCGGCACATTCCGGTACTCCATGCAGGGACTTCGACAATCGTCGAGTTGTCTCTGCATGGAGTTCGGGAAAAAGCCGCTTTTTGTTTGTCCGGCAAACCCTGATTATTCTACCCACCCAAGCCGGAGACCTTTATAGGTTCTATCCCTCCTTTTATACCATTCTCCACATACCTATTATATATAGAGACTTTATAGTCCTTTTCTACTCATTCTTTCCCTGACCCTTCTTCCTGTCACTTTTTAAGTCGGCACCGGTTGGGTTTTCCTAATGCAAAAGTCTGCTATCGCACTTGATGCCGCCAGCTTGAAATGAATTTCTTGCAAATTCTTCCTCCTTCGGAGCGTAATTGGCAAGAAAAGCCGCCGCATGAAGCTATACCGATAGCTGTGTGTGGCATTGTAAAACTCCAAAACGGTTTCGACAAAAAGAAACCGATGAAAGGGAAAAAACAAATATTCACATAATATCAAACTTTTAAAATTACAAAGATTATGACAACAGCTAATCAATCAGCAGCAGAAAGAAACATCACGTTAGTGTCAGTGGCAAACATTCAGCCGAGTAACTACAATCCTCGCAAGCGTTTCGATGAAACAGGTCTGGACGAACTTGCGGAAAGCATCAAGCAACAAGGCGTATTGCAACCTATCACCGTGCGTCCTATTGCAGACACAGACCGTTACGAGATTGTCTTTGGCGAACGCAGATACCGTGCTTCCGTTATTGCTGGTTTGGAAGAAGTTCCGGCTATCATATCCGAACTTTCGGACGAAGAAGCACAGGAAATGGCGGTCACAGAGAACTTGCAGCGTAAAGACGTTACTCCTACGGAAGAAGCCAATGCTTATAAGCAACTCATTGATAGTGGGAGGCATACGGTAGAAACCTTGTCTGTCTTATTTGGCAAAAGCGAGAACTATATCCGTACCCGATTGAATTTCTCCACCCTCATTCCCGAACTTGCCGAATTGCTGGATGCAGATGTTATCACCATTAGTGTGGCTTCTGAAATATGCCGATATGGGGAAGATGTGCAACGTGAGGTGTACGAGAAATATCTCAAAGAAGGCATCCAGCACTATTCCAGTTGGAGAGGCCGAAAAGCCAAAGAGATAGCAGAGCTTATCGAACAGAAATTCACCATAGACTTGGAGCGTTACTGCTTCGACAAAACCGAATGTGCTTCTTGCCGACATAACACCAACAACCTTTTGCTGTTCAATGACGGTGGTTGTGGACAATGCTCTAACCGCACTTGCCTTGCAGAAATGAATGCAGCCTTTTTGAAAGAGAAAGCCATTCAGATTGCGCAACAACAGCCCGATATAATCCTTTGCCGTGACCCATATTGCACTAATGAAACCACGGTTGAACGTCTCATCGCTTCGGGCTATGACGTTGAAACAATAAATAGCTGTATAGCTTTTCCTAAAAATCCGATAGAACCACAAATCAAAGATTACGATAACTCCGAAGATTATGAGGATGCACTGAAGGAGCACGAGGAAGAACAAGCTGATTACATGGAGATATGCAATGAAATCAGCCAGCGATGCGAAGCCGGGGAGATTGCCCTTTATGCCAAGATTGGTCAGGCTGACATCACACTCTGTTATGTGGAAAAGACCGCAGCTCAAATAGCAGAAAGTGACAAGGCTACACAAACAATAGCTGTACAAATAGCCGAATTGGAGAAAAAAGACAAGCGTAACAAGGAAATCGCCACTGAAAACACAGTAGATGATGTAAAAAGGGTGATAAAGGAAATTGATACAACGGAAACGAAATTTGGTGCTGATGAAGATAGGATGATGTATTTCTTCTTGTTGTCCTCTCTCCGTAAGGAAAATTATGCAGCCATCGGCATTGACAAAGAATGTGACTATCTGAAAGATGAAGATAAGATAAACGTCATAGCCAATCTTACGGCAAAAGCAAAAGCCATTATCCGCAGGGATTTCTTGATTGCTAATTTTAAAGATGCCTTTAGGAACAATGGCACGGCTGCACTTTTGTTTGACTTTGCAAAAAAACACATGCCCGAAGAGTTGGCAAACATTACAAACAAGTACAATAAAGTGTATGAAAACCGCCATAAACGCATTGAAGAAAAGAAAGTCGCTTTGTTGGAGCAGACAAAAGAAACCGAACAACCTCAATCTGAAGAAGTTCTTCAACCCACAGAAGAACAGCAACCCGAAGTGGCAGCCTAAATAAGTAGCAAGGGTGGAGCAATCCACCCACTACTTACTTTCTTTAATTCAAACATATGAAATGACAACAATAAAAAATAATGAGTTGATAGTCCAACTCAAAGCTGATAATCCCGACTGGTTTGATTAGCAAATGTGAATATGCAATGTCGGGGGTAGTGAGCCATAAAGGTTTGCTCCCCCGGCTTTCCTATTTACAAGGCTATAAGCCCACTCCCTTTTTAGGACAATCCCAAAGGAATTGCCCGTCATCCTTTTATACCATTTACCAGTCTCCTTTTTTATCGCTTGCTTCCCCACCCATATCAGCGGAATGTCTGTACCACAACCATCCTTTCCATACAAGATACGGGGAGGCAATGCCGGACAAACAGGGTCTTGACTTTGTGCTGTTCCATGCCGGAGCTTCGGCAAACCGAAACGACACGGTATTCCACGGCATAAGCCAAGCCCCTTCCATTCATCCGCCATTGCTTTTTCTCCCTATCGTCTCTTTCCTTTCCAGACAGGTTGTGGTAAGGGCAAACAGTGACACTTCCTATTTTTCCCTGTACCTTCGGTAGAGTCCAAAAAAGGAAAAGTCACTACATAGTTTGCCCGGCAGCCCCTTGTCCGACCCACCCGGAAGCAGTTTGCTTTCCTGTTATACCGACCCATTATCCTTTTATATCCAGATTCGATATTTCCACTCCAATCTGTCCGCACCGTTCAGATTTTGGCTGCAAAGGTCTATCATCGTGTCTTAATAGTCCGGCCTGAAATGTATTTCTTGCAAATTCTTCCTTGCCATGCAAGCGTAATTGGCAAGAAAGACCGTACCTATAAGCCCGGTCGATGATTGGAAACCGCAGCATAAATTCCGAACCGGCAGGACAGAAAGAAGCCGAAGACAGGGAAAGATATGTGTAACCCATTAAAACAGAAAAGACAATGGAAAAAATTCCGAACATCCAAGCAACCAAGGAGTACCAATTTGCAAAAGAAGTAGAGAATATGTTGAATAATTATAGTTTCAACCATTCCGTATTTGCTGCTTCCATCCCATTCATGCACCCGACCATCCAACAACTGCTGTACCGATTAATCCGGAAATGCCTGAAGGTCATGGCTGACGAAGAACGCCGATACGATGACCGTAACAGGGCTTCGCACGAAGAGGCTAAAGCAATTATAGAGTTTTTAGCAGAGAACGAACGATATATACCTCACATCTAACTGGTTTACAAAAATGAAAACGAACACCATCTACATACTTTATACATTAGTTGATTGCGGTGAAAGCGTTTCCGACTGCCATACGCTTTACAGCACTTTGGAGAAAGCCAAAGCCGCAATGGAAGTTGAAATTCAAGAGTGCATGAAAAACTTCGTAAGTATTCGATAAACTCCCTCGTATATTGGGTAACGTATGTTCATAATGTCGT
>ERZ826146.804-NODE-804-length-34166-cov-4.617836_pt1 | contig 34166 bp, 28 predicted proteins | sample MGYA00519857_ERZ826146 | MGnify/ENA primary metagenome ERZ826146 (study PRJEB31778, sample SAMEA3449222) | human gut metagenome | biome: human gut; feature: human-associated habitat; material: faeces | place: United Kingdom | collected 2010/2012 ...
CTCGCACGGACAGCACATTAAGTGCTCTCCGGCTCGTGCGGAAGTCGCGATCGACCTTATATATTTGCCCTCCCCGGGGCTCCCGCACAACGGGACCTCAGTTGGGTTCTATCCCGGTTGCAGTTGCTTCGCTCCTGCACCACTTGGCTGATGCGGCGATTTGGCGTTGGATCGGTTCTTTCTGATATATGCTGGTTGCGGCTCTTCTTTTGGGAGGAGTCGCTTTTTTGTTGTGAGGAGATGGCCCGTGGTTGATGGGGAGAATCGTTCTGAGCTGCTTGCTGCGGATTGGAATGGCGAATGGATGCGCCTGCAAGCTGGTCGGCGACGGGCTGATGATTCTTTTGAATGGGATAAGCGGGCTCGGCATTTTCGGCCGTTGGAGACTGCCCCTTATGCTCGGGATTTTATAAAGCTGTTGGCGTTGAAGCCTGGTGAGTCGGTGCTTGATATGGGGTGTGGGGCTGGGTCGATTGCTATTCCGCTTGCTCAGGCTGGGCATTCCGTGATTGCTGCCGACTTCTCTCCTGCCATGTTGGGCACGCTTGATGCCGGAATTGAGTATTACGGGCTCGAAGATCTTATTACGCCGCTTGAGCTTGCTTGGGATGATGATTGGGATTTGGTTGGACCGGTCGCGAAAGCGGTGGATGTTGCCTTTGCCAGTCGCTCTGTCACCACGACCAACCTAAAAGGCGCGCTTGCCAAGCTCGACCGCACGGCTCGCCGGCGTTGTGCTGTCACGATGGTCGCCAACTCCAGCCCGCGCTACGACCTGCACGTGATGAACGCCATCGGCGCCTCGGTTACCTGCAGTAATGGCTTTGTGTACGCCTTCAACATCCTCATTCAGATGGGTGCGTTGCCGCAGGTTACGTACTTTGAATCGCCTCGTCGCGATACCTTCGATAGCCTTGAGGCAGGTGTGGCAGACTTCTCCCGTATGCTTGAGCATGGCAACGAGGATAAGGTCGACCGTCTGCGCGACTACATCGCCCAGCACATGATCGAGAATCCCCATGCCGGTGAGCCGGGCTCCAAGGGCGTGCCGCAGGGGCGCTATATGCTCGATCATGTCCGCAAGGTTCGTTGGGCGTTTATTGCATGGGAGCCGGTCTCTGCGCCCAGCTCATAGCCTGTTCGCAGCCCGCACCGCCCACTCACTCGGCATCCGCATTCTTTTTGAACTGGGCAAACGCGCTCCACACCACGCCGTTCCTGCGCTATCGTGGGACAGCTCACGTAGATTAAGGCCCCGTCGCGGGGCGCCCCATACATAGAAAGCGAGAACCCATGGCACTGACAGGAGCACAGGTCAAGCAGCTTCGCAGCATGGCCCATCACCTCAACCCCGCCATCATCATCGGCAAGTCCGACATCAACGAGGGCACCGTCGAGCAGACGGTCGCCTACCTGGAGAAGCACGAGCTCGTTAAGTGCTCCGTGCTCGATGGCTCCAGCCTTTCCGCCCGCGAGGCCGCCGAGGAGCTCGCCGAGCGTTGCCACGCCGAGGTCGTCCAGGTCATCGGCCGCAAGTTCTCACTGTATCGCGAGTCCTCGCGCAAGGACATCGAGAAGATCAAGCTCGTCTAAGAGCCAATGATCCGGCGATCCAACACATAGCAAGCTTACGGGTGCCCAAGTACTTCGGGCGCCCGTTTTTTATCGCTCGACCAGCACGCGATTGAGCCGCCCCTCCACCAAGCGCTCGTATAGACGCCGCGTCTCGGGCTCGGGCACGCCATTGACCTGCTCCCTCAGGTGGTGCATATGCCCGCTGTACAGCTCGACGATATCGCGCCGCCGCCCCGCCGCACTGTAGACGCGCATGGCGCAGCGCACCATATCCTCACGCGCCGTTTCCTGTCGAAGCCCCGACTCCGCCAGCCAAATCGCCGACTGCAGATCGTTTTCTTCTAGAGCGGCATTTGCTCCCTTAATCATGCAATCGATGTACTTTGACTGCATAATGCGCCGCATGCGCAAAAAGTAGGTGGGATTACAGCCATTGGGAACATACACCGGTCCGGCATAAAGCTGCTCAATCTTAAGGCACAGCTCAACTAAATGGGGCCCGCGCGCACCCGTGCGATTTCCCAAAACCTCGCGGCTTATCTGGTCAAACAGCCGTACATCGGTCTTGACGTAGTCGCCGTTGAGCCCAATGCATTCATTTTGGATGAGCACGCATGACTTGCCATCCGGCGTCGGTCCCAAAGCCGACCGCAAGCGCGATATCGTCGAGTACAGGTTGTTGCGGGCGCTATTGAACTCGGCATGGGGCCACAGCTCCATGGCCAGCGTCTCACGATCGACGAGCGCATCCATGCCCAGCGCAAGCCGCTCGGCAAGCGTCGCCGCCTTCTTGCGGCGCCACATTTTGTCCGTGATGGGAAACCCGTCGCGCTCGGCGCGAAACGCACCAAACATGCGAATCTCGATATGGTCGATGGTATCAACGGCTTCAACCTCGCCGGCCTGGAATAGGCGCTCGCCCTCCCCTTCCAAATCGTCGCGCAGCGAGTACCGCGACAGCTCGCGCACGGGAAGCTTCTTGCGTATCCTGGCCGCCGGCTCGCCCAGACAATGCATGGCAAGGCGCGCAAAGAGCCGATACGATGGCTCTAGAATCCCCGCACGATTCATGGACATCCAGGCCGCAAGATCGCTGTCTCGGCCCGCACAGGCCAAATGCAGCGCCACCATCCAGGCTTCTGCGCCACCAACCTGCGTCTGGCTTATATCGAGTAGCTCCGCTTCCTCGCGTACCGAAACCATCGAGGTGTTACGCAGATATGCCGCGCGCTCCAGCAGCAATGCGTTATCGCGCATGTACCCAATCGACTCCTCGGCAAGTTTGAGCACTTGGACCGCACGGAACTTTGCATTAACCGGCCGTCCCTCTGCCAGCGACTGCCAGCCTTCTAGCAACAGGCCAAACAGCTGAATCTGGTTGTCGCGCATGCGCACGGCAAAACGATCGAGCTCGTTGAACGCCGCGTCGTCGGTTACCGGCAAGCCGGAAAGGAGCCGCCGTGCCGCCAACACCATGCGCACCCAGATAGCCATCGCCTTAAGCCCACGTACGTCGAGCCCCTCCCGCACCATCGTCATCTCGTCGTCGCGCTCGTCGGTTCCCGCAAACGACCCGTCAAAGAGCTCCACCAGCATACTATCGGCCCGTATAACAATCCCCGCGATGTCGAGCTCGCAGTCGTAGGCCTTGCTCGTTTTGAGCTGCTGTAGAACGCCGCCGTCATCTCCCCGTTCGGTCAGGCATCGCTTGACCTCGATATGCGCGGACAGCATGTCGAGTGCGGTGTGGGACGTCTCTATTTCTGGCACGGCCAGGTTCGTAGGAAGCCCAAGCCCGTTGTCCCCATAGCAAACAGCCGTCAGTGTCTGGGCCACCCTCCATGAAACAGGGTCTATTTCGCAGGCCGCCCGTTCGCCCCCGCGCTCGATGACCGATGCCATATAGCGAGCAAGCTTTGTATTGGACACGCTGACCGCTGCCAGATATACGCCAAGCGCCTCGGCAGGCGTTGGCTCTGGAGCCGGATCGTCGGCATCGATCGTGCCCAGCGCTGCTCGGCAGATATCGGCCCCGTGCCCCGTCAGAGCAAGATCGACCCCATACTGACCAGCAAGTTCAAGGACCGCTTCACGGTCCAAAAAGGCGTCCGCCAGGCCCATCGCCGCATCGCATCGGCCCGCCTTAAGCAAAATCCGGGCCGCCCTCGGAACAAGTTCGGGGCGAACCTCGGCCACCAACTTACGCAAGCGCAAGCGTCCGTTATCCTCCGTGCCCAGACACGTAAAACTCCGCTCGGCGGGATCCAAGCCAAAGATCGGGTAGTCGCGTACAAAATAGGACTGGTCGACCATCGACAGCCTCACCCCGCAAGCCTCGAGTTCTGCGATATTGCCCTCGCCCATCAAAACCATGAGACATGCCACGCAAAACAGCGCATTATTGTCGAGCGAAGCCAGATCGGCAAGTGCCGCGCCATATACGTTGACAATCTCGTTTTCGAGCAGACCGGCTACGTCGCCTTGGCCATACAGACCCGTCTGCAATGCCGAAACGAGCTCGGGCACGCCCTGCGTGAGCTGATAGAAGTCGAGCGATGTGCTGATCGAAAACGCCGATGCCCACGCCGAATACTCATAGGCATGCACCTTGAGCATCTGCGCATTGATCTTAACCGAATCGCCCAGCCCATGAATCAGCTGACGATTTGAAGGACGGCAGGAGATAAAGACCCCTACCCCCATAGCGCGCAGCCCACGAATCCTGTCGATGAGGTCTTCGGTATCGTGCTGATCGAGGTTTGGCACATTATCAATCGCGATAAGGGAGTGCGGTTTGTCTTTGAGTTCTTCGGTAACCACCTCGAGCTGCATAAACACCTCGCGCCCAGTGGCGCGATCGGCCTCGATAATCCGCACGGGGCCTCGCGTTGGGTCGCATTTAACCTCATGGGTGTACTGCAGCAGCACCGAGGTCTTCCCAAACCCGTCGGGCGCATAAAGAACCACGATGCCGGCCTTTCGGCCCTTGGCGATAAGCTCATTCATCAAGCGTTCGCGTCGCACCATATAGCCTCCGCCCAGCGGCATCAGCTCGAGGTCGTCTATACCGCTCAAATCGTTTACCATGCCCGCTCCTCAAGTCGACCGTATGGACACTGTAGCCGCAAGACCATACAAGCCGCGCTATGAATAGAGCGACCTTGTGTTTTAGGTTGTCTTTTGGTACGCAAGCGGCAAGTTTTTGTACAGCGAGGGCCGATTGTTATTAATCCCCCGACTAATCGGTCTTTAAGCAGGTAAATGAGCTTGTCAGCTTGTCCCATCTAAGCGGCAGTGTAACGCAGATGAACAAGGTCCAGCCATGTCATTCAACTCGCCTAGCACCCGCTACCGTCTACGACCTTTTAGTGGCATTTTTGCATAGAATCTGATATGGAATGAATCAAGCTGTTGGACATCCGGTATTCGTCAAGCTTACGGCAAGTTTTTGGTCAAGTGGGCGGAAAGGGATAGCAAAAAGGCCCCCGCAAAGCGGAGGCCTTAGGCAGGGTTATGTCGAGCTGCAGGATTCGCGCTACTCGCAGAGCGAAAGAGCGGCCTCGTCGGCAACGACAACGCAGTTGGTGTGCAGCTGCAGGATCGAAGCCGGGCACTCGGGTGTAACCGGACCATAGCACATGTCATGCACAGCCTGAGCCTTGGCCTCGCCGTTGGCGACGACCAGGATCATGCGGGCATACATGATGGTCTGGGTACCCATGGTGTAGGCCTGACGGGGAACATCGTCGATGCTGTCGAACAGGCGGCTGTTGGCCTGAATGGTGCTCTCGGTGAGGTCGACGCAGTGCGTGCCCTTGGAGAAGTGGTCATCGGGCTCGTTGAAGCCGATGTGGCCGTTGTTGCCAATGCCGAGCAGCTGCAGATCCGGGTAACCGGCGACGGCGACAATCTTGTCGTACTCAGAGCAGGCAGCGGCGGCGTCGGGGTTGGAGCCATCGGGCACATGCGTGTTGTTCAGGTCGATGTTGATGTGATCGAAGAAGTTCTCGCGCATGAAGTAGTGATAGCTCTGGGGATCGTCGTGCGAAAGGCCGCGATACTCGTCCAGGTTGTAGGTGCTGACCTCGGCAAAGTCGACGTCGCCCTTCTCGTACCAAGCAGCGAGCTGCTTGTAGGCACCAATCGGGGTGGAGCCGGTGGCAAGGCCCAGTACACAGTCGGGCTTGAGGATAACCTGGGCCGAGATGATATTGGCGGCCTTGCGGCTCATATCCTCGTAGTCTTTAGCTTTAATGATCTTCATTACGCGTCCTTTCTCGTACAAGAGAGGCAAGGCTCCCTTACAAGCACTTGCCCGCGGCCCGCGTCGGCCGCAACCAACGTGTGCGGCCACCAGGGCGAGGTCGCGTAATGTATGTGTCTCGTGTCTAGCCGCGTCGAGGCCCCTGCCCGTCCACGGTGACCCAAAGCCTTTTAGCTTCGGACAAATCCCATCTTGCCACGGAGGGCGTCCTCTTTCAAGGGCGCCCTCCGTAAACGTGTTTGAATTGTAGGCTAATGGCCACGTGCACTTGCTAGCGCTCGCGAGCAACGATAAGCTGGTCCATCTCTTCGACATGCACGCCAACGGAGCCCTTGATGCTCGAGAACTCAACGGAGTTGCACACCAAGATGGGAACCGTCACATCGTAGCCCTCGGCAGCAATTGCCTCGCGATCGAACTCGATGAGCACATCGCCCTTATGGACGATGTCGCCCACTTGCGCATGTACGGTAAAGTGCTTGCCCTCGAGCTGAACAGTGTCCAAACCAACGTGGATGAGCACGTCCAAGCCATCGACTGTGTTAAGCGCAACGGCGTGTCCCGTGGGAAAAATGGCCTCGACCTTGGCGTCTGCCGGCGCAATCACGCGCGTGCCGGTAGGCTGAATCGCCACGCCCTGGCCCAAAAGGCCGGTGGCAAACGTCTGGTCATTGACCTCGGACAACGGAATGACATCACCCGAGATGGGAGCATCCAGCGTAAGGACTCGACCACGCATACCAAAAGACCTTAGGACTTTAGTGAACATGCTCCCCCTCGGACATACCAATCAATCAAAATAACCTTGCCAGTTTACCACTTGGCACCCGTTTTTGGCCATTAGGGAAGTTCGCGCTTGACAACCTCGACGATGTCGTCAACAACGCGCTGGGTCAACTCGTGCGTCTCGGCCTCGGCCATCACACGGACCAGCGGCTCGGTACCGCTCGGGCGCACCAGAATGCGGCCGCGGCCATCAAGCTCCTTCTCGGCAGCAGCGACGGCATCCCAGATGGGCTGGCAATCGTCCAGACCAGCCTTGTTGTCGGAATGCACGTTGACGAGTACCTGCGGGTACTTCTTCATGATGCCGGCAAGATCGGTGAGGGTGCGTCCGGTGCGCTTGAGCACGGCCAGCAGCTGCAGAGCCGTCACCAAGCCGTCGCCGGTGGTGTTGTGCTCCAGGAAGATGATGTGACCGGACTGCTCGCCGCCGATGACAGCACCGTCCGCGAGCATGCGCTCCAGAACGTAGCGGTCGCCCACGGCGGTCTGAACCATCTCGAAGCCCTGCTCCTTCATAGCGATGGAGAAGCCCAGGTTGCACATGACGGTCGAGACGATCTCGGAGTTGGCGAGCTTGCCACGAGCGGCGAGGTCGGAACCGCAGATAGCCAGGATGTAGTCACCGTCGATCTCATTGCCCTCGCTGTCCACGAACAGCACGCGGTCGGCGTCGCCGTCGTGGGCCAGACCGATGTCAGCATGGGTGCGCAGCACGAGCTCGCGCAGGGGCTCGAGGTGCGTAGAGCCGCACTCAACGTTAATGTCAGTGCCGCAGTAATCGGTGTTGATGGCGTGCACCGTGGCGCCTAGGCGCTGCAGCGCGGCGGGCGTGGTCTGGCAGGAAGCACCGTGACCGCAGTCGACGGCAACGACCAGGCCGTCGAGCCTCAGGCCATCAAGCGTATCGATGGCGTGGTCGACGTATGCCTTGCGAGCGTCCTTCATCTTGATGATGTGGCCCACGCCGGCACCGGTCGGCAGCGTGTCGGCAGCCATGGCTTCCTCGGACATGACCCAGGCGCTGATCTCTTCCTCGACAGCATCGGGGAGCTTCATACCCTTGCGGCTAAAGAACTTGATACCGTTGAACTCCGGCGGATTGTGCGAAGCGGAGATGACGATGCCGCCATCGAGCTCGTTTTGAACAGTGAGCAGCGCCACAGCAGGCGTGGGGATGACGCCACAGCAATGCGGACGGCCGCCCTCGGCCATGATGCCGGCGGTCAGAGCGCTCTCGAGCATGGTGCCCGAAAGGCGCGTGTCACGGCCGATGCAGATATCCGGACCAAGAAACTTGGTCGCCGCGCGACCCAGACGAAACGCGAGGTCGCACGAAAGATCGGCATTGGCGACGCCACGAACGCCGTCGGTACCGAAGATGTTCTGGGGCATAGGATCGCTCCTTCCCTAGCAGGCGATATGCAACCGCCCGCCCTAGTCGAAAAAGAAAAGCGGGACCCGCCGAGGAATCGGCAGGCCCCGCTTGTACATTGTATCTCGAAAGGAGATAAAACCTTAGCGCTTGGAGAACTGGGGAGCGCGGCGGGCCTTCTTGAGGCCGTACTTCTTGCGCTCGACCACGCGAGCATCGCGCGTAAGGAAACCGGCCTTCTTGAGGTCAGCACGGTAGTCGCCAGCGTTCAGAAGAGCGCGAGCGATGCCCAGGCGCAGAGCGCCGGACTGACCGGAGATGCCGCCGCCATCGCACAGAGCGATAACGTCGAACTGACCGGCGGTGTCGGTCACCTTGAAGGGAGCAAGGGCGTTCTCAACGAGCTGATGACGGCCGAAATACTGCTCGGCGTCACGCTTGTTGATGGTCACCTTGCCGGTGCCGGGGACGAGACGGACGCGGGCGACGGCGTTCTTACGACGGCCGGTACCCTGGTAGACAACGGTGTTCTCAGCCATCTTTAAGCCTCCAGCTCAATCTTCGTGGGGTTCTGGGCAGCATGCGGATGCTCGGCACCAGCGTAGACCTTAAGCTTGGTCATCTGGGCACGGCCGAGGGTGGTCTTGGGCAGCATACCGCGAACGGCGCGCTCGATGACCTTCTCCGGGTGCTTCTCCATAGCCTGGCGGAAGCTCTCAGCCTTGAGGCCGCCGTTGTAGCCGCTGTGGCGATAATAGGTCTTCGTGTCGGCCTTGTTACCGGTAAGCTGGACCTTATCGGCGTTGATGACGACAACGAAGTCGCCGCAGTCGCTGTTGGGCGTGAACTGGGGCTTGTTCTTACCGCGCAGGATCATTGCGATCTGGGTGGCAAGACGGCCCAGGACAGCACCATCGGCGTCGACGAGAACCCAGTTGCGCTGGACCTCGCCCTGCTTGGCGTAGTGAGTCGATTTCGAAATCACTTAGACTCCTCCATGTACAGTACGTGTTGTTACAGAGATTCACGGGGCTCTGCAAGTAACCCGTCCATATTACCCCGCTCGCCGTACGAGTCAACAGGTATTTTGGCTCCGACCAGAGTTTCTGCACATGTCATCCACGAGCCGTGATTTTCCAGCTCTTTAGCTGTTGTCATATTTTGATGGTTCGCCGTCGCTAGCGCTCAACGAACTCTTGGATTTCCGCGAGCAGGCGCTTTGCCTCCTGACGGCCCTGGATATACAGGTCGAGGAGCTTTGCCGAATCGTGCTCGACATGGCCGACCTCGACCGGCTTTTGCGGAGCGACGACCAACGCGCGGCCCTCGCGCTCATACTTCCACAGGTGCATGCGCTGTATGTTGTAGCGGTCGTGGCGCGTCTCGATAGCCTCAAGCAGATAGGGGTAGTCGGCATAGCGGGCGCGCGCGGCCGGCATAAACTCGTAGGGCTTTTTCTCGTACGAGCGGTCCTGCGTGACGATGACGACCGCACGGTCGAAACCCGCCTCCTCGAGCACATGCTCGATGGGGACCGAATCGGCTACGCCGCCGTCGACGTATTTGTGCCCGTCGATCTCGACCGGCGGCGTCACCAGCGGCAGCGAGGTCGAGGCACGCACGGCGTCGAGGTCGAGCACTGCGCTTTTAACCGGGAGGTACGTGGCGGTTCCAAAGAGCATGTCCGTCGCGACGGCGTACATCTCGATGGGGCTCGCGTCGAACGTCTCGTTGTCAAAGGGATCCAGGCGGTCCTGAACATCGTTGAAAATAAAGTCGTAACCCACAATAGATCCCGTGGACGCAAACGACGCGGCGCCCATGAAGCGGCTGTCGTTGCAGAAAGCCAGGTTGATGCGGTTGGCACGGCCGATCTGGTGCGACTTGTAGTTCACGCCGTTGAGAGCGCCGGCCGATACACCGTAGACAGCCGGAATCTCAACGCCAGCCTCCATGAGAACGTCGAGCACGCCCGCGGTAAACTGCCCGCGAAAACTACCGCCCTCCAGGACGAGCGCGACCTTGCCGGCGTTCTTTGCCTTATCTTCTGCAGTCATATTGACCTCCTGCTGTTTCGTTTTGGCTTTCTTCTACCCAGTTTTGGGATGGCGAGCGCGCAGGTTTTTTGAGGCGGCAGGTGAAGCGGAAAGTATGTCCCAGTTTGAGACGGGATTCCGGGATGCGCTTTCCGCTTGATGTGTCATCCGGAAACTACGTCCCAGCCTGAGCGCGGATTCTGGGACGTGCTTTCCGCCTGGGCCGCCATTGGGAAAGCGCGTCCCGGTCTGCGTTGCCAAGGCGTTTTCTTTACGCCCGCGCCCTGCATAGAGTTCGATTCTCCGCGGTTTGGGGCTTGCGTTGGTGCGGGGCATGGCCAGCTGAAATTCGATAAACATCACATCTGTTTTGGGCTGGGACATTGCGCGGAGAATCCGCGTATTTGCTTCGCAAATCCGCACCGGCTTCGGCCGCCTGTCGGCGTCCTCGCCCGCTCGCTACAAACGCTTCGCGTTTGCTTAACGCTCGCGCCCTGCGCAGAGTTCGATTCTCCGCGGTACGGACTAGAAATAAAAAGGCAGGTAGAGACACTTCTCTACCTGCCTGTAACTATTGGTGGAGGCGCGGAGAATCGAACTCCGGTCCACGAAAGCCCCCTGATTGGCATCTCCAAGCTCAGTCGCTGGTTTAGTCTCGGACGCTTTGCGCGCAGCGACACGCTCGCGGCGCCCTAACCGGTTCGGTCTTAGCCTGCGCCATACCGATTACGTGCGCAGGAGCATTCCCCTAAAATGACGTCGCGCCGGTGTCGGGGAAATCACCGGGTTGACGCGCCGCTATAAATTAAGCAGCGAGAGCCATAGGCTCAAAAGAAGAGTTGTTGTCAATTCAATTTGACGGTACCCCTGTTTAACGAGGCGAGGAGACCTCGGCTTGCTTCCTCTCTCAGAGCTATCGTGTCGAAACCAGTCGCCCCCGAATGTCGGGAAAGTCTGGATGGCATTGGGCACGAGTACCCAACACCCGTCGACTTTTCAAGGAACATGCGGAGCAAGCCCCGCTTGTGGAGTGTTATCTTACCACGTTCTGAAAGCGGACAGCTGTTCTATGCACGAGCTGTGAAGACCCCAATGTGCGCCGCACTTCGCACTTTTGCTACCGATTGCGTCACGTATATTTTCGCCAAGCATAATTGACCCGTCGAAAGGACCGTTATGGATACCAAGCAGCAACTCGTCAATGCCCTCGCAGGCCTGGGCTCAACCATTACCGAAGCTATGGATGTCATCGAAGGCTTTGTCCCCTGCGGACATCCCGCCCTCACGGTTTCGAACGCACTCGTCGCGCTGGACGCTGACGATGATGCGGCTCTCGCCCAGCAGCTTGAGACCGTCGGGGGCTTTATCGACCACGTGAGCGAAAACCGCGGTGTGACCGCCTACCACGGCATCGAGGTAGAGCTCGCAGGTCCCAAGGCCGATCTGCTCGCAGCAATCCGCGAGGTAGGTACCCTTACGCAGACTGCAGGCGTCAAGAACACCCAGGTCAACGAGTGGGTCTACCGCAGTCTGGCAGCACTCGACAGCTCAGACGAAAAGGCAGCCGAGCAGCTCGCAGAAAGTCCCACCATTAAGGCCGAGCTTTTGTAAATAGCAGACGCGGGTCCCTTGGCGCATCGTCGTCCAAGAGGCCCGCAAACAGTTCGCGTCAACCGATAGCCGCGCCGCCGCGTTCGGCCAAAGCAAGAATCGACATCATTTGGCGCGGGGTCTTCGCTGCAAGATCGGCATGTTCGAGCAGCTTGTGATCGTTGGTCACTAAGTAATCGACCTGTGCGCGCTTGCACGCGGCGAGCACCAAGTTGTCCTCGTAATCGCGATGGAGCGTCAGATATTTGTCGGCTAGCCACAGATCGGATGCGTCTGCACCCACGGCCGTAGCGTTTTCGGTCATGTTCCGAACAAACGCCAACGCCGCATCGCCAATTGCACGGGCAGATGCCTCGTCGAGCGCTCCCCCGCTGGCAAGAACGCTACGCTTCAGCTCGTGTTGGACAACGTACAGCACGTCCTTGGCGATATGCACCGGAAAGAACAGCAATGCCCCCGTCTCCGCCGCCTGCCCAATAAACGCACGCGCGGCAAGCGACTCGGCATGGTCGACGCAAAACGAATCAACCCATACGTTGGCGTCCACCATTATTTTGAGGGGAGCCCCGCTCACAGGATCATCCCCTTTTGGCGATAGCGCTCGTCCATGGCTTCGGAATAGATTGTGTCCCAACCGCGATCGTCGGATACGGGCGACGTAGCGATGCCCAAATCTGCATAAAGCCGGTCTGCCGCTGCCCACGACGCGGCGAACGGAGTATCGGGCGCGACGGTCTGCTGCCGGTCGTCGACGGCCGCAAGCACTTCCTCGCACTGCCCGCCACCCTGCGCGACCTTGGCCACGACCTTTTTGATGAGCTCGGGCAGCGAGGCGCCCGAAAGCCGCAGCGCTTCCTCGGCGCGCTCTTTAACCGAGCGATCTACGCGAACATTCACCTGTGCCATGCTGCCAACGGTAGCCATCTCAACCTCACCTTCAGCATTTACTAGCATTGCTAGCACGAGCATATATCCGAGCTAACATATCGTCAAACAAAAGAAGGCCTGCACCCTGACGGCTGCGGTGCCGCCCGAATGCAGGCCATATACTCAATCGAAAACGCTAACGCAGGTACGCCTTTGCGTTGCCCAGGCTGTAGGCGATCGTTGAGCCGTTGTGCAGCAGTGACGACGTCTGCGGAGTGATCATGCCGGTAATACCCAATGCCAACAGCGCCGAGTTGGTGAGCATCACCTTGGAATACGAACTCGACAGACGGTCGATAAGCCCCTGACTCATGCGGCGCAGGCGCACGATTGCGGCCAGATCTGTATCGGTCAGAATGATGTCGGCGACCTCCTTGGCGATGTCGCTTCCGCCGCCCATTGCCAGCCCCACGTCGGCCAAACCGAGCGCCGGCGAATCGTTGACGCCGTCGCCCACCATGGCAACGTGGCGCCCCTCGCTCTTAATGCGCTCAACATACGCGTACTTGTCCTCGGGCAGCAGTTCGGCCTTAAACTCGTCGACACCCGCCTCGCGCGCAATGCGCTCGGCCGTGCGCTCCGAGTCGCCCGTGAGCATAACGACATGCTTGAGGCCCAGCGCATGCAGGTCAGCGATGGCCTCACGGACCCCGGGCTTAAGCGGATCCTCGATACCGAGCACGCCGACGACCTTGCCATCGACCGCCAGATACAGCGGCGACAGGCCCTGCATCTGGGACTCGATTTGCTCCTTGATGTCGGACTCGAGCCGCGCATCCTCATCCTCAAATACAAAGTGCGTGGATCCGATGATGGCGCGACGCCCTTCAATGGACGAAGCGATGCCGTGCGCCACGATGTACTCGACGGCGGCATGTCGCTCGCGGTGCTCGAGCCCGCGCTCGCGGGCGGCGTTGACCACGGCACGCGCCACCGGATGAGGGAAATGCTCCTCCAAGCAAGCGGAAAGGCGCAGGACCTCGTCCTCGCTCCAGCCGTCGGTCGTGAGCACGCAAGCTAGACGCGGCTGGGCCTCGGTCAGCGTACCGGTCTTGTCAAAGACAATGGTATCGGCCTTGGCAAACGACTCAAAGTACTTCGCACCCTTGACCATGACGCCCATCTTGGCGGCATCGCTCATGGCGGTCATGACGGCGACGGAACCCGTGAGCTTGAGTGCGCACGAGTAGTCGACCATCAGCGCCGCCGAGGTCTTGATGAGGCTACGTGTGGTGAGCGCGACAAGGCCCGCGAGCAGGAAGTTCCACGGGACGATCTTGTTGGCAAGGTCCTCCATATGCGACTGGCCTTCGGACTTGAGCGAGTCGGCTGTCTGCACGAGCGAGACGATTGAGCGCAGTTTGGTTTGCGCCGTATTGGCGCGCACGCGCACCAAGATGCCGCCGTCTTCCACGACGGTACCGGCGAACACGTCGTCGCCCACGCTGCGCTCGACGGCCAGCGGCTCGCCAGTCAGGGTCGCCTGGTTGACCATAGCGCTCCCCTGCTCGACAACACCGTCGATGCAGATGGACATGCCAGTGCGTACGGCGACCAGATCGCCGGGCTCGAGCTCGGTGGCGGCAACGCTTACCTCGGTGTCGCCGACGACCTTTTGCGCCTTGTCGGGCACATCGAGCAGCGAGTTGATGAGCTCGTTTTCGCTCATGGCGCGGGTGTAGTCCTCGAGCAGCTCGCCCACGTTGAGTAGGAACATCGTCTGGCCCGCGGTGTCGACATCACGCTTGACGAACGAAATGCCGATGGCCGAAGCGTCGAGCACGGGAACGGTCAGGCGCGGCTGCGCCAGCTCATGAAGGGCAGCGCGCAAAAATGCCATGTAACCGGCCACGACAAAGATGGCACGCAGCGGCGTAGGCAGGAACCATCGGCGCGCGTAGTGGGCGCCAACGAGTGTCGCCAGGTCCATAACGAGTTTGTGCTTGCGCGGCTCGAGTTGCATCACGTAGCCTGACTTGGCATCGGCGATAGCTTGAGCATCGAGTGCGCCCAAGGCGTCGAGCACGCCCGCACGACACCGCTCGTCATATTCGAGCGCCATCTGGCCAATACGGCCATAAACGCGCACCTTGTGCACGCCGTCAATGTCGCCACCAAGCTTAAGAAGTGCATCGAGATCGCTCTCTGGCACAGGACCCGCCAATTGAAGACGGGTCCTGCCGGGGATCTCGCTAATAATCGAGAATCTCATAGTTTGTGCCTGGGAGCGTTACTCAGCTGCCTCGTCAGCAGCGGCCTCGCTCTGGGTGATGTAGGCAGCCTCGGCAACCATGTCGTCGACATTAGCCTTGGCCTGCTCGACCATGTCCTGGTAGCAGTTCTTGACGCGCATACCGCACGCAATACCCTGCACGCAGGCGTTCTTTACTGGAGCGCTGGTGAGCAGCTTGATGCCGGCCGTGCCAAGCAGAAAACCGCCACCGACAAGCAAGGTGTTGAACGTCGACTTCTTCATGTTGCTTCTCCCTTTTGCCGCATTGGACGCGGCACGGTGCCTCAGCACCCGAGTAAACAAGTTTGCTCGAGCACACTTTTGGAAAATAGTTTAGTTTATCTAACTATTGAGGTCAACAATGGTTAACTTTTTGGAAATCTTGGGGCGCGATGTGACCAAGGGACCGCCCCTGCGCCACATCCACAAAAAATGAGGGCACCAACGGCGCCCTCATTCACCAAATTCCATTCAGCCCCACCTGACCCGAACGGCCGAGTCGTCACGGAACCGAGGGGCCGGGCGCAGGGCCTTGCCTCTCAATGAGTTCCGCACGAACAGGAGGCGCCAGTGGCGCCTCCGTCGTGAGTCAGGACTGTCCGAAATTGAGAGGCAAGGCCCTGCGCCCGGCCCCTCGGTTCCCGCTTACGAGAGCGACGTTCTCAGCAACTCGTTGAAGAGCTTCGGGTTGCCCTTGCCGCGGCTCGCCTTCATGCACTGGCCCACCAAAAAGCCGATGACCTTCTGGTTGCCATCGCGATACTGCTGCGCCTGATCGGCACAGTTTGCCAGCACCTCGTCCACGATCGGCTGCAGCGCGCCGGCATCGCTCACCTGGCGCATACCGCGCTCGTCGACGATCTTGTTGGGGTCGTCGCCGGTCTGGGCCATGGCCTCAAAGACCTCGTGTGCCTGGTTGGAGCTGATGGCATCGGTCGCCAGCAGCTTGGCCAGCGCTGCCACCTGGGCCGGCGCGATGCCGGACTCGGTGAGCGACGCACCCGCACCCTTAAGGTAGGCGATCATCTCGTTCACCAGCAGGTTTGCGACCGTCTGGACCTCCTTGCCAGCCATACCGGCAGCGGCGGCCTCAAAGAAGTCGGCGAACTCCGGGTCGCCGGCAATCTGCTCGGCATCGGCCGCCTTAATACCAAAGTCGGCCTCAAAACGGGCGCGCTTGGCATCGGGCAGCTCGGGGATCTCGCCACGGCAGCGGTCGATAAACTCGTCGTCCAAATCGAACGGTGCCAGGTCGGGATCGGGGAACAGACGATAGTCGTCGGCCGTCTCCTTGACGCGCATGACCACGGTGCGCTTGCGGCTGGGCTCCCAGTGGCGGGTCTCCTGATAGATGATGCCGCCCTCCTCGAGCACCTCGGCCTGGCGGCAGATCTCGTAGGCAAGGCCATCATGCAGGCTCTTAAACGAGTTGAGGTTCTTAAGCTCGGTCTTGGTGCCCAGTTTGGTCTCGCCGCGGCGGCGCAGTGACACGTTGCCGTCGCAGCGCATGGAGCCCTTCTCCATGGAGCAGTCCGAAATGCCCAGCGTCACAAAGATGCGACGGAGCTTTTCCATAAACAGGCGCGCTTCCTCGGGCGTGCGCAGATCGGGCTCAGTCACGAGCTCAATCAAAGGCGTGCCGCAGCGGTTGTAGTCGACGAGCGACTCGGCCGCGGCGGTAATGCGGCCCTCGGCGCCGCCCACGTGGACCATCTTGGCGGCGTCCTCCTCCATGTGGATGCGCAGGATGCGGATGGGCACCGTGTAGGAACCATCCTCGCGACGCTCGGGCATCTGCAGGTTGGACGCGTCATAGCTGGCCAGGTGGCCGGCGCGCTGGTTGCCCTCGCGCATGGTCGACGTCATGGACGTAGACAGACCCTCGGCATTGGCAGAGGCGCTCGCCAGGCTCTGGGCCTCGGCCTCGCCAAACGCGCAATCGGGGCGCTCGGCGGCACCGCGACCGGTCACGTCCAGATCCAGGTGACCGTACATGGCAAAGGCGACCGGACCCTGCGTGGTCTGGAAGTTCTTGGCCATGTCGGGATAGAAGTAGTGCTTGCGGTAGAACATCGAGTGGCGCTGGATCTCGCAGTTGGTGGCGAGACCGGCCTTGACGATGCTCTCGATGGCGCGCTTGTTGGGCACCGGCAGGGCGCCGGGCAGGCCCAGGCACACCGGGCACACGTTGGCGTTGGGCTCGTCATCGTGGCTGAGCTTGCAGTTGCAGAACATCTTGGTATCGAGTGCGGTGAGCTCGGTATGGATCTCCAGGCCGATCACGGCCTCCCAATCCTGCAGGACCTCGGAAAGCTCCTTCATTACAGCTCGCCTCCCTTCCCGGCAAAATCGGGCGCGACGGAAAGCGCGGGCGCACCCGTGGCGGCATCGGCAAAGCCGCGCTCCAGAGCGCGGGCAAACGTGAGCAGCTGACGGTCCTTAAAGGCCGGACCCACCAGCTGGGCAGAAACGGGCAACTGAGTATCCTCGCCCAGGCCCAGCGGCACCGAGATACCACCGTTGCCGCAGATGTTGAGCGAAATGGTGTACAGGTCGGAGAGGTACATCTGCGTGGGGTCGCTGATCTCGCCAAACTTAAAGGCCGTGCGCGGCGAGGCGGGCATGAGGATGGTGTCCACCTTGGCATACGCGGCGTCGTAGTCCTGCGTGATGAGCGTGCGGGCCTTTTGCGCAGCGTAGTAGTACTTGTCGTACACGCCCGAGCTCAGCAGATAGGCACCGAGCATCTGACGGCGCTTGGCCTCGGCACCAAAGCCGTGGGCACGCGAAAGCGAGCTCTGGTCGGACAAGTTGGCGCAGCCCTCCTCCTGATAGCCGTAGCGAATGCCGTCGAAACGTGCCAGGTTGGAGAACGCCTCGGCCGGGCCGATGACGTAGTAAGCGGCGATGGCGGCGTCCAGGTGCGGCAGGTCGACCTCGACCAGCTCGGCGCCCTGGTTCTGCAGCTCCTGGGCGGCGCGCTGAACAGCGGCCTTGACCTCGGGCGTCAGGCCCTCGGCCTCCATAAACGCAGGGATAATGCCCACGCGCTTGCCCTCGATGCTGTCGTTGAGGTGCTCGGTAAAGTCGACGGCGCAATCCTGGCTGGTGCAGTCGTACGGATCGTGACCCGCGCCGGTAAGCGCGTTCATGGCCAGCGCAACATCCTCGACCGTGCGGCCAAAGGGCCCCACCTGGTCGAGCGACGAGCCAAAGGCGACCACGCCGTAACGGCTCACGGCGCCATACGTGGGCTTAAAGCCCACCACGCCGCACAGCGACGCCGGCTGGCGAATGGAGCCGCCGGTGTCCGAGCCCAGCGAGAGCGCGACCTCGCCCGCGGCGACGGCGGCAGCAGAGCCGCCCGAGGAGCCGCCGGGCACGCGCTCGGTATCCCAGGGGTTGTTGGTGCGGTGGAACGCCGAGCTCTCGGTAGAGCTGCCAAAGGCAAACTCGTCCATGTTGGCCTTGCCCATGGGCAGGCAGCCGGCATCGAGCATGCGCTGGACGCAGGTGGCGGTATAGACGCTCTGGTAGTCCCCGAGCATGCGAGAAGCGCAGGTGGTGCGCGTGCCCACGAGGTTCATGTTGTCCTTAATGGCCAGCGGCACGCCCGCGAGTGGAGGCAGCGGCTTGCCTGCGGCACGGTCGGCATCCACGCGCGCAGCGGCCTCGAGCGCGAGCTCGGGCGCCACCTGCAGGAATGCCTGGACCCCGCCCTCGCGCGCCTCGATGGCGGCAAGGGAGGCCTGGGCCACCTCGGTAGCAGTAAAGTCGCCGGCGGCAACGCCCGCGGCGATCTGGGCGGCGGTAAGGGAATCGAAGCTTAGCGCCATTACTCGCTCTCCCCCTCTCCCAAAATGGACGGCACGCGGAAGTAGCGGTCGCGCGCGCTGCCGGCGTTTTCGAGCGCGACGTCGAGCGGCAGGTCGCGCTCAGGCTCGCGCAGGTCATCGCCCATCACGTTGGACAGGCTTCCGATGGGATGGAACGTGGGCTCCACGTCGGGCAAGTCATATTGCAAGACGGGCTCGAGCATCTGGACGGCGTCGTTCAGGTAGGACGTCATCTGGGTGAGCTCGTCATCGGTCAGTGCGATCTTTGCGTACTCGGCGATGCCGCGCACGTCTTTCTCGCTGAGTGCCATAGGCGCTCCCTTCCGCATAACAGATAAACCGCTCTAGTATACAAGGCAACGCCGCTTGGAGCAGGTGCTTTACCCAAATGCAGCGAAAACGTAACGAGGGCGGCGGGCTGGCAGGCGGCGGGCCGGCGGTTCTGCAACGAAACCGCACCGTCCATAGCGAAAACCGTCCCGCCCACAACGAAGACCGTCCCGTCCACAACGAAAACCGTCGCGTCCGAAACGAAAAGCATCACAACATTCGACGCTTTTCGCCAAAATCGAGATTTTCATCGAATGTTGTGATGGTTTGGAAGTCCCGACCACCACAAAAGTGCCCGTCCCCTTTATGGTGGTTCTGAACGATGCTTTATGCCGAGGCCTTGGCCATGCGGCGCTTACGGACCGCGTGAATCACGATGTCCAGCAGCAACAGCACAATGGCCACGACCACGATGAGAACGGCGAACTCGCGCTTGCCCCAGTGGCGGCCGGCCAGCGACTTTTGCTTGTCGACGTCCTTCTTGTTGTACTTGGTGCGCACGCAATGCACCAGCAGGCGATGGTCGTTCACCCCGTAGGGCGTGCAGGTGACGAGCGTCACCTTGTCGGCGCCGGGCTCGATGGTCAGCGACTCCATCTCCTCGGGCAGCACCACCTCGGAGTCCACCATCTTGTAGGCAAGCGTCTTGTTCATGGTGTGCAGCAGCACCAGGTCGCCGGGCTCCAGCGAATGGATGTCGTCGAACATGCTCAGGTTGCGCATGCCCGAGTGCGCGGTGAGCACGCAATGCGTCGAGGTGCCGCCCACCGGCAGGCTCGTGCCCTCCAGGTGGCCGACGCCCGCCATAAGGACTTCCTCGCTCGTGCCGTGGTAGATGGGCATGCTCACGTCGATGGAAGGGATCTCGACCCAGCTCATCATGGGGTCGCGGTCAAAGATGAGCTGCTGGGCGTAGGGCTCGATCTGGTCGGCGGGAAGCTCGGTGGCCTCGCCCGCCAGCTGCTCGTTAAAGGAGCGCGCCTGGAGCAGGATGCGCTCGCGCTCCTCGGCAGACAGCGCGTCCACGGTGCTGGACACGGTGCTGATCTGGTTGAACACGCCCGAGGCCTCGAGCCGGTCCAAGATCCACGGCCAGGTCATAAGGCCCACGCCAATAAGGATGATGACGATGGTGATGAGCCGGTCGGCCCAGCGCGGCAGCCGCTTGCGACGGCGCTTGGGCTTTGGTTGAGGTTTGGGCTGAGGGTTTGAGCCACCGTTGTCCGCGGCGTTATTGCTCTTCATATGTTTGGCGCCCTGCACCATCGCCGGTCACTCCTCTACAGCTCAGGTTGTCTAAACAAATAATAGCCGATTAGCGAACTTCTGCCGCGGGTAACGCAGCTAGGACCGAAACGCCGCCTACGGTTCGAATTCTTGAAGGCCTTCTACAGCGCTTCTCGCCATGGATATTCCTTTCCAAACATGCGATCGACTTCGAGCTGAATTCGTTCATCGTCGATCGCCGCCAAAGATAGCGCAAGCGAAATGTCATCGACGCGGGAGGAGTCGGCAAACACGGGCGCATAGCGCCACACTTGGATTATCGCCGTTTCGTTATCCGGCAACTCCCCGTCTGCGACTTCGAGGTCGCTCAGTTGACGCCATGCACTTCTTAAGACGGCCTTTTGTTCCATGCCCGGCGCAGCGAGCATCGAACGCGCAGCGAGCGCCGTCTCCCCGGCGTCTACAAGATAGCCGATCTGCGGCGTCTTCCTTGCAAAAATGACCTTCGAGACAGGCGAGGAGAGTTCTGCCATGTGCTCGCTGAGCAAAAGATCAACGGCGACAGGGAGCACGACGACACGTCGCTCGCAACGTTCGCGCCTCGCGAGCCCCCTGTCGACAAGCTCGGTTATGGCCTCACTCGCGCGGCTTGCCGAAATCCCAAGCGCACGACAAAGGTCATAGGGACGATATGGCTCCTGGGCTGCTCCCCAGATTGCGGCAGCCTGTGCGTTGGGTGACATCTTGGTCGCGTGATTGTGAAACCGGGCACCGCCCCTCTCCGTGCAAGCTGTGCCCATAAATGGAAGAAAAACCTGTCTACCGGGGCAGACAAAGGGAATCCCATGTGCGACCAATGCTTTGCGCTGACGTGCATCGGCATCAGGAAATGAAACGACAACAGGAGTCTCCGCGCGCAAGGCTAGCTGACTATAGACCCTCTTAGCCTCGGGAAGCCCGACGCCAGTAGGCAAACTTGCAAGCAAAAACGAAAAACCGTTTGCGTCAACAGCGCAGACCTCAATCGCCCGCAGATGCAGCGGCAAGCGTGCGGATCCAGGCCAAGTTTTGGTCTTGGCGGAGAGGCCTAGTGCTTCTTGTAAGTAGATTAGCGCTTCGTTCATTTCCATTGTTTTCGTTCGATTCCAGTTTATGTTGGAATTATACATTATTTTCGGAATTAACGAGATTCCTCTCATGCATGGGCCCGCATTTGAGTTTTCAAAATGTCCCGGATCGGCTGGGCGATTCGGGATACAATATCAATAGAAAACGACGCACCCCGCGTAAATGTTTGGGAGCGCGGGCGGCCTAGTTTTCTGGTTTTGTTAAATGCCCGGGCTCCGAACCCCGGGCATTCTTATTTGCGCTTGTTGCGGCGCAAATGCCTTCTACCGTCCGCACCGCGCGTGCGCCTACGGACCTTAAACCGAACCTCATACGAGTCAAGAAACGCGATGACGAACGAGCCCACCGCCGCGAGGGCGGCGAGCGCGTTAAGGAATTTCAGCATATGGTGACCTCCGATCGAGTCGTCGGCCGCCCGCGCACGGGATGCGTCGCAAGGGTATTTTACTGCGGTTGCGCGCACCACGCCTGGTAAACGCGATTTTGACAAACATTTGTTCGCTAACCATACGCCCAATCCTGCGAGCAACAGCGCCCCGGCTGCGTTATCCCAAAATAAACGGGGCAGACTCCAGTGCGGAGTCTGCCCCGAAAAGAGAATGTCAAAGCAAGAACGTGGATGGACGAGAAAAGTGTCCGCAAGTCTCATGGCCATCACATCCCACCTGCCAAAGGGATGGGTGAGCGAGCGTTACTCCTGCTCGGACTCCTCGGCCTGCTTACGGCTGCGGATGAGGTGCGCCACGCCGATGCACAGCACCGCGCCACCAGCGATCCAAGTGAAGGTCACGCCGTTAAGGCCGGTCAGCGGGAGGTTGGAGCCCTTCTTGTTCTTGACGGTGAGAGTAATAGTACCGTTATTAACGCTAGGCGTTTCAACAAGGTCAATGTTCGACTTGCTGGCAGAAACGGTCAGCTCGTTTTGTCCCTCATCCTGTTTGAGACTATCGGTGCCGTCCTCCTTGACAGTCGAGATTGTGAAGGTAAAGTCATCCAACGTGTTGTAGCCAGGGTTACTGCCCTCAACCTCGTGCACCGTGTAGGTACCAGCATCGAGGCCCTTTACGTTGATTTCACCATTCTCATCAGTCATGAACCTGTACTCGTCATCGCCAAGCGAACCGTTCTCACGAACATACTGCGTGCCCACTTTGCCAGACTCAAGCTCGTCAGCGCCCGTGGCCTTGATGGTAAACATGACGTCCTTGAGCTTGGTGTTACTATCGACAGAGTCTTCCTTGACGAGCTTAAGCGCATAGGTGTAATCACGAACGGTATCGGGCACGGACTCACCCTTGCCACCGCTCATGGGGTTATTGGAGTAGATGAGCTTAACTTCGTTGTCATTGCCCGCGCCGCCAACGGTAACCTTCTCAATCTTCGCGGGATTGAGTTTTGCGGTGTAGGTGACGACGACCCTGGAGTCCTTGGTGATGCTAATGGCAGAGGAACCGTTCTTGGCGGTCACAGCCTTCAAATCATTAAACTTAACCGTCAGAACATTATTGTTGCCAGTCGTATTGTATTCAACCGCGCCCGTGGGAAGGTTTACCTCGGTTCCACTCGTATCCTCGTTGTTCGCATAAACCGTAACATGGACCGAATTATTGTCGGCAATCAGGCCAGCAGACAGTTCGTCGCGGAACTCGTAGTAGTAAGTATTGAACGAGGCCACGTTTTCGGCAACGGTGCCGGTCAGCTGATATTGAACATTCTGACCAACCTGCGAGTCAGCCTTGTCGGCCCAAACGCTGCCAGGCTTGTCGTCCTTAATCTTCTTTGTAACCGTAGGAATGCCGGTCTTCTCGGTAACCTCAACAGCACTGCCGCCCACGACAGCGAAGATCGGCGAAGTGCCAGTCTGCTTTTTGCCGGAATAGCTATCCGCAGTGCCGATAGAGTCATCGTCCGTCAGGAAGAGATAGTAGCCAGAGTTATCAAATGATACTGAGATGTCCGCGGCGAAAGCAGCGGTAGAAGCTCCCTTTGGCGTGACAGGAGTAGTGTCCTTGACCAAGCTAGCAATCGTATCGAGCAAATCACCATTGTTCACAACCTGAGAAGCATCCTGGAGATTTGTGGCCATCCAGTCGGCGACGTCCTGTGCGGAGGGATCATTGGGAAGCTCGCCGCTTTCGTCGGCATTCTTTATGGCGGCAATGATGCCAGTCCTAACATTTTCAGATAGCCCGTTGGCCCAATCGACGTTGGACGCGACCCTCTTCCCGTCCTTGTCCACGACATCGGCCTTAAAGATTTGATATGCCTTGTACTTCACATCGCCGTTCTCATTGTTCTTATTGATGGTGATGCTATTGGTCGAAGTAGTCGCACCATCAGCAAACGCCATCGTGACCGGGGCCATTACGCCGCCGAAGCTCAGCGCTGCTGTGAGGCCGGCGGTTACTGCCAGGCGTGCGATGTTCTTGCTCATGCTCATCTTCTTTTCCTCTGCTTTCTGCTTGAAGTCCGTTTGATCTAAATCTATCTGTCTGTGTCTTAGCATCTACTTCGCTACGTCTCGCCCCGCTCTCTGTGGGGCTGCCAGCTACTCTTTATGGCTGCCACCTCCCCGCTTGACCAGGAGCGCGACCACGATGAGCGCGGCTCCGGCGACCGCTGCGGCGGCCGCGGCGTACATTGCCATATCGCCAGTCGAGGGCATAAAGCCTCCGGTGGTAATGCTAGGGGGTGTGCCGGTGGGCGTGTTGATGAGCGACGCCTCCAGGCTGCCCGTCGACCCGTCCGCGCTGTCGGCGCGCAGGGGCGACTCGGCCGTGATGGTGAGCTTGGGCTTGGCGGCGGCCACCTGATCGACGTCCAGGCCCTCGGCCTTGACCGTCACGGAGCGCGTGCCCTCAAAGGCGGTATAGCCCTTGGGTGCCTTGAGCTCGCGGACCTCCAGCTTGCCCGAGTCCACGCCCGAGACGGTCACACGGCCGTCCTCGCCCGTGGTGACGGTGGCCTTGCCATCCGCATCCCACGTGCCGTCGGCCGCCAGTGCGCGACCGCGGTCGTCGATGATGCTCAGGACCGCCCCGGCAAGCGGCTTGTCGCCGTCGCTGCCGCGCTTGGTGAGCGCGAGATCCCAGGTGTAGGCGCATGCATCGTCGCTCGGCGTGTGGGTGAAGCCGGCGTCGCCGGACTGGTCGGCAAAGGGAGAGCGCGGGTAGCGCAGGTAGACCTCGTTGGGGTTGCCCTTCGCGATGCCGTGGTTGCATGCGCTGCTGAGCGGCGCATTGTACACGGCGACCACGCGGGCGCCCGCGGTAAAGGCGTCGGCCCCGCCGAGCGCGGCGATCAGGTCGCCGGTGCGCACGGTGAAGGTCTTACCGTCGACCGAGACCCCGCACTGGGCCGTGATGTCGGTCCAGCCCTTCGCGGGCTCGGTGCCGGCGCGGCCGTCCTTGCCGGTCGGGACGGCGTCGAAGCCGCCGTCCGCGCCCGCCGCCACGTACACGCGCATGCTCGCGGCCACCTTGGAGGGGTCGAGCCCCGCGCTCATGGTGTCGACGAACCGCACCGTATAGGTGTCGTAGGCGGTGAGCCCCGCCGGGACCGTGGCAGAGAGGCGCCAGTACAGGTCGTCGCCGACCGTGGCATCGGCGGCCTTCTGCCAGGCGGCGGTGCTGTCCTCCAGCACATGCTTGGCGACCTTGGGCGTCGCCGCCTTGGGCTTGACGGTGACGGCGCTGCCGCCGACCAGGGCCATGATCGGCGCGGTGCCGGCCTCGCCTTGGGCGATGGCGTCGTCGTCGGCGACGACGAGCCAGTAGCCGCAGGGCAGCTCGGCCGCCGTGCCCGCGTTAAGGGCCACGGACACGGCGCCAGAACTCTGGAGGGAACGAGCGAGCTGTGCGCTCAGTGCGCTCGTAAGGTGGGAATCGGCGTTGAGCCACTCGGCAGCTTCCTGCGCTGTGGTCTGGGATTTGGGCATGCCGGCACTGTGCAGCACAGGCATTGCGGCGTCGCGCACGTCGTCGCTTGCCCAGGCGAGGTCGGTGGCGATCTTGGCGTCGCTGTCGCCGTCGACGACGTTGGCGCTAAAGATCTGGTAGGCGTCGTAGCTGCGCGCCACGGTGCCGCTCACCGTGATGGAACCGGTCGAGGTCGGCGCGGCCTGCGCGGATGCGGGGAACACAACCGCGCAGATGCCGATCAGGAGGGCAAGCAGCGCAAACAAGATCGGGAAGGAGCAAACTTTCTTATTCACGACGCTCGCCTCCCTTCGCATTCGCCTTGCGACGAATGTGCATCCAGGCCGCAGCAGCGCAAAGCACCGCCGCGCCGGCAAGGTACGTCAGAGTGACGCCCGACATACCAGAAAGGGGCAAAGAGGTGGAGTAGGTGTTGGTAAAGGTGGGGGTGGAGGTTTCGGTGAGGTTCAGTTCTTCGGCACCGACGCCTGCTTTCCAGTTGCCATCGGAGCCAACGGTTCCCTTCTTGTAGGTCACCGCACAGTCGATTCCTCCTTTGGTGTTATCCGTTGCCACAACCTTGAACCTATAGACCGACTGATCAAACTTGTAATGCGGATAGGTCGAGCTTTCCTTCTTCTCGCGCACGTAGTACGTGAAGGTCATAGAACCATTTTTAAGGTCAGTGAGCTCATAGTTCTTCGGCTTGAAATTAACCGTGCTCGTCGCATTACCGTTTTTGTCAGTTTTGGCATTCGCAGGATCAGGATTAATTGTTACCGTTTCCGGATTGGTGAAGTTCAGGTCGTCCTCGTTCACGAGTTCGAATGTGAACGCCTTCATCTCGCCGCCATCAACCTTCTTGGTCACCTGAGGTGTCCAAGAGCCCGAGGCCTGCCTGTTCGTAAACGCAGGGTTGGATTTGCCGAGTTTTACGGTCGAAACGACGTCGCCGTGCGAATCCTCAGCCCAGCTCCACTCATAGAAGTCATCGTCACAGGCAGCGAAGTCCGCCGCGTCCTCCTTTTTTACGGATACTGTGGAAGCGCCCCCATCAACTGCATAACGATTAATATGGATTCCCAAGAGGTCGGTCCATTTAACTGGTTCCGTACCAACCTTTATATGTATTTTGTAAATAGACTTATCAAACTTTGTTCCTTTTTCGTTGACAGGAACGTTATCAGGGTCAGGGGGAACTTCAACAAGGTAGAGGTCGTAATCGCCCGACTGGTAGTTCGCGCCCGTGTCAATGAGAATATCTCCGTTTGCATCGACGTTGACTGCGGGCATAGCCTCGCATCCGTTTTCGTTAAGCGTGCCGTTCTCATTCCAGTATGGTGCCTTGGTTGGATCGGCAGGTGCGCCCAACAGCTTAAACTGATAGTTGTGACCCGAAAGACCATACTCTTCGCCGTCCTTCATAAGGACTTTATTTGCCTTAACTTTGATTGCAGGATACACGTTCAAAGCCTCGACCTCGCCAACGACAAGATCGCCGTTGGTCATGATGCCGCCACCGTGGGTGTAGGAGTAGTTGCCACTGATGATGGTCGTAGCATCTCTCTGCGCATCACGTTTAGCCGTATCGGAGGGATGAGCCTCAAGACCAAACATGTACTTGGCCTCGGCACCGCCATTAGGATCGATGGTGATTTTCTGGCGATCGCAGGTGCCCTTCCAGCCAGCTGAGCCGCCGCCGAGCATCTTGCCGAGCACAACTGCAACCGTCTTATTGCTGTCATCCTTGCGCACGAGGAAGAAATCCTTGTGGCCGGCTTCTTTGAAGTCTTTGGTAATGTAGTTAGTGTTGCTGTCCTCGTTCTTGCCATTACCACCGGCAGACATGTGATTACTTAAACCATTATCCGTATTGTTGTAGATTGCGGCACCATTTGAGTGCGAAACAATTGTCTCGCCCGTAGGGCAGGCACCGATGCCACCACCCCAGCCGCCGGCCTCATTATCAGTAATCAGCGTCCTTACGATGTTAAGCTTGCCGTCCTTTTGGACAAAGACGCCACCGCCGCCCCAATCGCCGCCACGGCTCTCGCCCGTCATGGTCTTATTGTTGGTGATGTAAATCTTGTTGGACGTGCTTGGCTCAGCCTTAATATCGCCGGTAGTACCGGTGGAAATACGGAGACCACCGCCCTCGGCGTTTTCAGATTCGTTGCCGGCAATCGTGCCGCCAGTCATTTTAAACGTAATCGCCTGGTTCCAGAAACCAGCGTAGATTCCGCCACCGGCCTCTTTGGAGTAATTGGCAGTAACGGATCCACCCGTCATGGTTAACGTCCCTCTGTGCGTGCATGCAATTCCGCCGCCGCCAAGCAGACCGAAGTTGTAAAGATTGGAATCAGTAATCCAAGCGTCAACTCGATTGTTGGTAATATTGGCAGATCCGCCGATGGTGACGTTCGCGCCCTTGGTATAAACACCACCACCGTATCCGCCGTCTCCGGTGTCACCGCCGCAGCTGCTGCCGCCGATGCCCTTAGCGTACGTAGCATTACCTGAGATGACACCGCCGGAGAGATCCAACGTGACACCGCTGTTGGCAAAAATGCCACCACCGGAAGCAGCCTTATTCGCTGCAATCACGCCGCCAGTCATATTGAGTGAACCCTTTGCCATGCACAGGCCACCGCCCCAGCCACCGCCGTTGCCGTTGGTGACGTAACCGCCTTCGATTTTGACCGTACCCTCGGAATAAATCACATGGCCGTCGGGACTCAGGTTGGCAGCCGTGGTAATCATGCCGCCCTTGAGATCGAGCGTGCCGCCCGCTTCAACGTTGACCACATACTTTACGGAACCGCGGTCCGATGCCGCAACGATAGCGCCAAAGCCCGTAACGTCATGCCTGTACGTAGTCTCGGTGGTGCAAAGTCCATCTGTATTGGGCGTGCTCTTAGTCTCATAGTAAGTAAGACTCTTAGGAGTGCCGTTATTAGAGCTAGACTCGTCTCCTTTTTCCCATGACATAATCGCAGACTGACCCGCCGGCGCATTGTCGACCGGAGTCTCTTCGTCTTTTGTGCTATCTGAGCCCTCGATAATGTTCTCGATGGTGAGCGTGGCTCCGTTTTCGACCACAAAGAAGGAGTCTAAGCCGCCGGAGCGGTTGTAGAGCATGTTTCCCGCAAGATTAATGGTGGTGTCTTTTTTGATGTCAATCTGCTGACTCGAATAGACAGAACCCGTCAGTCGGAACTTGCCGCCATTGGTAAATGCCCTAGCAACATCGTTGCTTACCTCGGTATAGCCATCGGCACTGACGGTGGCGGGAGCGTTCGCGTTTTCATCGTTATTCTCATCATCCGCAGGCTGTGCATCGGAAGGCTGCGTGTCACCCTCGACCTTCGTGTCGTCGGACGGCAGGCCTGCGGCAGCGGCGTCTTCGCTCGCGCCATTCTCGGTCTCGTCACTATTCTGGTTTTCGGTATCCCCGTTGTTGGTGTTGTCTACACCAGTAGACTCACTTGAGGAACCCCCCCCCCATCACAGTTTCTTCGGTAGAAACCGTCTGGGCATCGTTGGCAATGGCCTGCGAGATCGGAGGCATGACGAGCGACAGTACCAGGCTCAAAACGGAGGCTCCGCACAAAACGCCTGCCAGTACACGGCGCGTCGCTTTATTACTCTGCTTAAATTTGTCCGAATTCGCTTTCATCGATGTCTCCTCCCCAAGAGACCGCGATCTCGCTCTTTCCCTATCAAACGTATCTGCGCAATCTGTAATTGCACACGCTTATTGTACATATTGTAACGATTGTTTGAACATCTAAGCAAAAATACCGATAGTTTTGTAGCGAATTCTCAATTCTCTTGACATTTGCTCGGATTTACCTTCGTTTATTCGCTATGAAATATCTATTTCTACTGGTAATTAAGCTAGTTATCAGTTTTTTAATAGCATTTTATTTATTTGCACAACATTTTGCTCAAGAGCAAACATCCTGTGAACGGTCGAAAATCGACCGTGAGCGGTAGGTCATTAACCGGGAGGAATAGACTACCAAATTGATGGGAATATCTTTAGCTCATCGGTGGTTAGAAGCGTAATGTTCAGACAACGTTATTTGGATTTTCGCGCAGATTTTAGGCATCAATTCGCCCAAATCGCCTGAGACCACCGCAAAGGAGCCTGTCCCCTTTTGCGGTGGTTCTCCCCCTGCACTACAGCAGATGCTCCTCGATAAAGATCGCGATGCCGTCTTTGTCGTTGCTCGCGGTTACAAAGTCGGCGGCGGCACGGGTGGCGTCGCTGCCGTTTGTCATGGCCACGCCCACGCCGGCGTCGGCCACCATGCAGGTGTCGTTGTCCGCATCACCAAACACGCAGATGTCCTGGAGCTCCATGTCGTTGAGCTCCGCCACGCGCACAAGGCCGCGCGTCTTGGACACGCGCGGATCCATGAACTCGTAGAGCCGCTGCGTGGTTTGCAGAGCCGCCGCCTTGACGGTGTCGTCGGCAAACGTCGATGCTCGCTCAATCACCCGCGGCATTACCTCTGGCGCCATGGTAAACATCACCTTGGGCTGCGGCTCGCGCAAAAACTCGGCAAAATCGACCACCTGGTAGGGCACGCCGTCGACGCGCGACAGGTGCTCGACGCACGCGTTGCTCTCGGGCACGTAGAACACGCCGTCTCGGGGGCAGACGGGCGTTGCCGGAAGGTCCGCCATGTGTTTGCAGATGCGCGCGATGGTCTCGCCCGGCAGCGGATAGCTCAGCTCGTTGATGCCGTGTGCACGGTCGATGACCTCGGCACCACCGCAGCCCACCATCACGTCCACCAGGCCTTCGATGCCCCAGAGCTCGTACATGGCCTCGGTCGCATGGGCGTCGCGCCCGGTGCACAGGCCAAAGAGCACGCCGCGCTCGCGCAGGGCGCGGATCGCCGCCACGGTGCGCGGGGACACCGTGTGCCGGCTCGTGAGCAGCGTGCCGTCGATATCGCAGAACACGGCTTTGATGTGGCTGAAGTTGGCGTCCATGGGGGCCTTTCTGGGTTGTGCGGCGGTGTGGGGTGTATTCGTGAACGGCGTACATGGTATACCAAGGCGCAGGTCGTTGGGGCCCGATCGCCACAAAGGTGCCTGCCCCCCTTGTGGTGGCCGAACCCGAAGGGTGGCCTGGCCCGAGACGCAAAGCATCACAACATTCGACGTTTTTCGGCAAAATCGCGATTTTCGCTGAATGTTGTGATGGTTTTTACTGCCTTGTGGCACGATCAAAATGCCGGCGTCCAAACAGCAGCAACGCCGCGGGAACCGCCGTCACAACCATGCCCGCCCCTACGAGCGTCTGCTGCACGCCAAATGTCGCCGCCAGACACGGGGCAATCGCCAGCGGCGCCACGCCGGCGAACATGTTGCCAAAGCCCATGACCGAGTTCACGCGACCAAGCTGCTCGAGAGGAGCCGTCGTTTGCACGATAGTGTTGTGGAGCGGATTTACGACACCCCAGGCAACGCCCAGGGCAATCTGGCCGACAAGGGCTACGCCCACGTACGGTGTCCCCACATAGAGCAAACTTCCCAGGCCTACGAACATAAGCGCCACAAGCAGCGTCTTAAGGTTGACCAGGTGCGGCGGCAAGCGGAGCGCGGCCACGGCGCCCAGCACCGCGCCCACACCGCTGGCCGACGAGAGCCAGCCCATCCATTCGACACCGACGTGCAGGACACCGCGGTAGAAGAACGACTCCAGCGGGTCGAAGGCACCGTAGCCAAAGTTTGAAAGGAAAATAATGCAGAACAGCAGGGCGAGGACGCTGTTGGTAAAGACCGTCTTGATGCTGGTCGCGAAGGTGACGCGGGAAGATATGTTGGGGTCGGGGCTTTGGCTGGCCTTATCCGATGTGATGTCGCCGATCGCGGGTTTGCCTTCGTGCGTGGCGGCCTGGCCTGCACTTTGCCTAAAGCCCCAACCGGCAATGAGCGCCAACGCGGTAAAGAGCATCATGAGCACGAACACCGCACGTGACGATGTAGCCGCCGCGACAAAGCCGCCCAGCGTGGGGCCAACGATGATACTCACGTTTGAGAACATGGCGATGGCGGAGTTGATGTCTTTGAGCTCGACGGGGTCATCGGTGAGGTAGGCCGGATAGGATGTGGCGATGGGCTGGGCGAATCCCATCACAAAGCCCAGGAGCACCGCGCCGAGCAGGACGACGCCGGTCGCGCTACCAAAGGTGATGATTGCCGCGCCGGTTGCCAGCGTGCCCACGATGCTCAGCAAGAAATGACTGCGCGGGCCCCAGGCGTCGAGCGCAGCGCCACCCGCAAAGGATCCCAAGATCACGAATACGTTCATAAACAGGACGGCCAGCGATGTCGCCACGACCGAGGCATCGTCTGCATAGATGAGCGTTCCGATGACGCCGATAAAGTAGCTGGTCTGAAAACCGGTGTAGATGAGAAAGCGCATCGCCACCAGGCGCTTGGCCTGCACGGACAGCGACGATTGAGGCTTTGAGAAAAGGGAGGCGAGCATGGAGACTCCTTGTTTCATACGAATGCGGACGGCGGGCATTCGCCACCGTCTGTCAAATCAATCTATCCGCATGAAACATTAAGGACGCATCAAGCCCCTTCTCTCCGTTTTTCGCCCGTCATGAACTACTTGGTAGATTGTAGGGCATGCCCCACACATCCACCAAAGCAAAATCCACCACAAAGGTGCCTGGCCCCTTTGTGGTGGAAATGACGTTTGCCCAGATAAAACCTGCCAAAATAAACCTGTCCCTTTTGGCAGGTTTTAGGCCAGATAATCTTGAATCAGGTCGCAGATGGCTCGGGCGTCGTTGATGTTGATGGCTCGGGTCGCGAAGCCGGCATCGAAGGCCTGACGCGCCAGGGCTTCGTTGCAGGCAAGGGCCAGCGTGTGACCGTCGACCAGGTCGAGCGAGCTCTTGCCGCGCAGACGGTCGACACCGGAGCGCGCGACCACGATGTTGTCGAAGCCCTCGGTCTTGTAGCCCTCGATGATCACCACGTCGACATCGTTGTAGCGCGACAGCAGCTCGCGCGCGGGCATCTCGTCCTCCTCGCGCGTGTCGGCGTACTCCGCCCAGCGCGTGGCGCAGATGAGGCCAACGTGCTTGGATCCGGCCTGGTGATGGCGCCAGGTGTCCTTAGCGGGCACATCGATATCAAAACCGTGATGTCCATGATGCTTGAGCGAACCCACGCGCAGGCCGCGGCGGGTGAGCTCGGCGATAACCTTCTCGACGAGCGTGGTCTTGCCCGAGTTTTGATAGCCGATAAACGCGATCGCGGGGACGGCCGGTGTCGGAGCTGCGGGTGCGACGGCGACGGGTGCGCTTGCGGGCGCGGCACCGTCAGCGGCCACGGACTCAACGGCAGCGGCCTGACGCTCTGCGCGGTCCCATACGCCCGAGCGGCCACCCTCCTTGTGCAGCAGGCGCACGTCGACGATTTCCATACCGCGATCGACGGCCTTGCACATGTCGTAGATGGTCAGACACGCGGCACTCGCGCCGGTCAGGGCCTCCATCTCGATACCCGTCTTGCCCGTCACGCCGGCCGTAACCAGCACGTGAAAGCCAACCTGCCCGTCCACGCGCGCCGGCGCCCAGCCCTCGGGCACGTCCTCAGCCGGCATCCCCGCCGGAGCGATGGGCGCAATGTCGCACTTGCTCTTGGTAATGAGCAACGGATGGCACATGGGGATGATGTCGCTCGTGCGCTTGATGGCCATAATGCCCGCCACGCGTGCGCAGGCAAGCACGTCGCCCTTTTTGGCGCGGTCCTGCAGCACCATGGCCTGCGTCTCGGGGTGCATGAGGATGGTGCCCTCGGCAATGGCGATGCGATGGGTCTCGGCCTTGTCGGACACGTCGACCATGCGAACCTCGCCCTTGGCGTCAACGTGCGTCAGCTCGTCGCGACGGGCGTCGCGGGCGGGCTCGGTGGCAGCGCTGGCAGTCGGCTGCGCGCCTGCAACGGCATCGCTGGCCGCAGCCGTGGCTTTGTGGGCAGACATCGCGGCCCTGCGAGCGGCCTTGGTGGCATCGGCGTACCTGCTCTTGGCCATATGATCATCCTCCGATTTGGGACATAAATCGTTGCGTGCCCTCAATTATCGCGTGTTCCTGCGGTTTGTGGGCCACGGCATCGCGCCAAATCGAAAGTACCTGCATATCATCACCACGGCGCAGCGCCTCACGCACCGAATACTCGGCATCGCTGAACAGGCACGGACGCACGTTGCCATCGGCCGTCAGGCGCAGACGGTTGCAATTCGCGCAAAAATGGTTGGACATGGCGCTAATAAAGCCAACCGTTCCCGCCGCACCCGGAAAGTGCCAGTAGCGCGCAGGGCCCGCGCCGGCAGGAGCGTCGTTGATGTCGAGCGGCTCGAGCTCGCCCAGTCCCGTCGCTGCGGCCCCGGCATTGATGCGCGCCCGCAGCTCGTCGCTCGGCACGGTATCGCTCGCGTCCCACAGCTCGGGATTGAGCGCAGGCGCATGCGGATCCACAGCGCAATGCGAGCTCGTGCGCTCGTCGCCGATGGGCATGTATTCGATAAAGCGCAGGTGGATGGGGCGGTCAAGCGTGAGCCGCGCGAGGGCCGCCACATCCTGGTTGAGCCGGCGCACAACAACGCAGTTGACCTTAACGGGCTCAAAGCCCCAAGCCAGCGCCGCGTCGATGCCAGCCATGGTCTGCTCGAGTCGACCCAGGCGCGTGATCTTTCCAAACAGCGAGGGGTCGAGCGTATCGAGTGAGATGTTGACGCGGTTAAGCCCGGCATCTTTGAGCTGCGGTGCCAGCTTGGGCAGCAGGGCGCCGTTGGTGGTGAGCGAGATGTCCTCGATCTGCGGAATCGCGCGGATGTCGCGAATGAGCGGGATGATGCGGCGGCTGACCAGCGGCTCCCCGCCCGT
>ERZ826146.816-NODE-816-length-33943-cov-6.226540_pt1 | contig 33943 bp, 56 predicted proteins | sample MGYA00519857_ERZ826146 | MGnify/ENA primary metagenome ERZ826146 (study PRJEB31778, sample SAMEA3449222) | human gut metagenome | biome: human gut; feature: human-associated habitat; material: faeces | place: United Kingdom | collected 2010/2012 ...
CTGATTTTCCAATTATTATTTTCTGGATCTTTTGGGTTATTTTAATCGGTGGAATAGTATTTGGGTTCTACTATTTGGATAACAGGTGGTTAGATTAAGGATAGAAAGGAGAACAAATGAATGCTCAGAGTTTTATGCTCTGGGTATTTTTTTGTGCTTTTAAATATTCTAATAATATTGTTTATGTTAAATGAAATATTTTATATTTCTGACATATTAAATATGAATTTTAAAATAAAAAAGAATAAAGGAGAAAAAACATGGAACATTTAACACGTAGAGAAGAAGTAGATTTATATGAAATAATTCAAAAATCGTTTCCTAAAATTCTTATTAAAGATTTGGCAGAACATGAAAGAATTTGTCCTGTATGCAATGGCCTTGGAATGAGGATTGAAGATAATATATATGGAATTAAAGGTGATACTTCAGAAGTTGGTAGAAAATATCTTTTTCCATACAAACATCAAGCACTTTCATTTTGTCAGAGTTGTTATAACGGAGTGCAGCAATTGTGTCCTTATTGTGGACAGCCTTATAAGAATCAGGCGTATATGCATTGCGATTGTGAAGGTCAGAAAAAAGCAGATGAAGAAGAAAGATTAAAGAAGTGGAACGAGAAAGTAACTAAAGCAGTATCGGTTAATGAAAAAGATGTAAATACAATGCTGTACTGCGAAGAGTTTGATGAGTATTACGACACAGTTGATGATTTCTTTGAAGATTATGCTGCCAATTATGAAGACGAAGAAGTATATAACAAACCAGAAAGATTGTGGGTGACGTCTGTTGAAAAGATCTCTATTGATGCATATAGCGTCATCGAAAATGCTTGTGAAGGGTTACATGAAGATGCAATGGAAAACATTGACGAAAAGGATATAGCGGAATTAGAAGAATTCCTTGATAATTGGTGTAAAAAACAAACAGGAACAACTACATATTACCCTTGTTATAAACAGTATGTAGTGATTGATTGGAGCAGATATTAGGAGGATAAAAATGAATAGAATAACAATTAATGGAAAAACAATTGCCTGTTCAGGAAATAGCGTTGTTATTAATGGCAATAATATTATTGTAGACGGAAAGATTATTCAGAATTGTTCCGGTGATATTAAGGTAGTTATCGATGGCAATGTAGATAAAATTGAGTGTGCCGGTTCAGTAGAAGTGCATGGCGACGCTGGCAATATTGATTGTGGCGGCAGTTGTGAAATTGCTGGAGCTGTCAATGGTGATGTTGACGCTGGCGGTTCAGTTACTTGCGGAAATGTAACTGGAGATATTGATGCTGGCGGTAGTGTGAGATGCAGAAGATAGGAGATTGAAAAATGTCAAACTTGTATGTATATTTAATGCGTTCTCGTAACAAGGATAATAAGGATATTCCGAATTTCAAAGAACGAATCAAGGAAATCCTTGAGTACAGAGAAAATGAAGATAAAGTGATTGAAGCTTTTAAAGATTTCGCAGCTAAAGGAGTTCCTGGCGAGCAGATGAGATTGTATAGGTCAGTCAACTCAAGAAATGAAGAGAAAATCAGAGAAGAATTTATTATCCGCTTGTTGAGAGATAAGCCAAGTATGACACAGCTCAATCGTACACTTGCTTCAGTTGCACTGAAAATCCAAAACCGTGACGAAAGTAAATGGCTGTTTGATTTCGACGTGGATGATGATAAATTGGCAGAAGATTTTATTGACGATATTTATTTTTGTTCAGAATTGGATAATCATGAATTGCATAAGACTCCTCATGGTTATGCAATCATTGTTCCGCATGGTTTCGACACAAGAGAACTTATGGAAAAATGGAAAGATTATGATATCACATTGAAGAAAGACGATTTGTTGTTTTTGGATATGATAGCGAATGGAGAGTGAGTATGTACGAAAAATTAAGAAAATATATAGAAGAGTCAAATAATATTGTATTCTTTGGTGGAGCAGGTGTATCTACTGAAAGTGGTATTCCCGACTTCCGCTCCAAGGACGGATTATATAATCAGCATGACGTTCAGTTTGATAAATATGAGCCGGAATATCTTTTGAGTCGAGAATGCTTATATAACAATCCAAAGGTATTCTATGAGTTCTATCGGCAGAAGATGGATACAAGAAATATTGAGCCAAATATTACTCATAAGGTACTTGCTAAGATGGAAGCAATAGGTAAGCTAAGTGCTATTGTAACACAGAATATTGATGGACTCCATCAGAAAGCTGGCAGTAAGAATGTCTTTGAGATTCATGGAACTACTCAGAGGAATTATTGTAGTAAGTGTAAAATGGAATATCATTCTGATTTCTTATTTGACACTAAAGAGACAATTCCAAAATGCGAATGTGGTGGACTGATCAGACCTGATGTGACTTTATATGGAGAAAATCTTCCTAATGATGCGGTAAATGGTGCTGTTGAAGCAATTAGTAATGCTGATATGTTGATTATCGGTGGCACTTCATTAAAAGTTTATCCAGCAGCTCATTATATTTCATATTTTAATGGTAACCATTTAGTTGTCATCAATAGAGAGAAAATTCAAGTGTTACTGAATAATGATATGGATCTGATGATTGTTGATTTGCTAGGCAATGTGTTTGGTGAGATTGAGAAATGGATGCGAGGTGAGAATATTGAAAATTATTGTAGATAAAATACCAAACGAACCAAAAGAATGCATCTTTTCTGAATGTACAAATCAGTTGCGTGGCAATTATGCGTGTAATTTATACCAAGGAAGAGGATGTGAGCCTAATAGATGTAATTCATTAAAGCCAATTACGGACTATCATGCGGTTGAATATATGGGTGATAATGTGATAAAGATGATTCCAATAGAGTAAGGTAAAATATGGCAGTATATGTAACAGGTGATATATATGGAATAGGAATGAAAAAATGCTTGTATACGAATAAGAAGATGAACTTCATAAAGAATTTCTTAAGAGAGTAACAAGGATAGTTTCAAAGAAACTGTATGTTATAGGAAGTTCAATTTTGGAAGAAATAAAATATATTGATAATATGGCAGGATTTATATCAAAGCAACCAAATGGATTATATTGTAGATTTTCGAGTGTAACGGATTGCCCTACTGCATGGAATATGACACGAGAAGATTATATCAATATGAAAATGCAGGAAGCAAAAGAAGACGCTGAAGATGTATTGGATAATTATTTGAAGCTGTTTGATATGGTAGTGGATATGTATTATCTAAACAATATGACAAAAGAGGAATTTGATAAGTTTCTTGAAGAGACTGAATATGATAAAGAACATAAAAATCTAGTGGGAGGCTCAGTATGAAATATAGAAAGAAACCAGTAGTAATTGAAGCAATGCAATGGACAGGGTTGAATTTAGAAGAAGTAAAGAAGTTTGTTGGGGAAACGTTGACTTGCGACATTATTGACGATGCATGGAAAGTCGGCAAAGGAATACCGCATGTGTTTATGAAGATTAAAACTCTTGAGGGTGATATGGAAGTATCTGAAAAGGATTTTATTATAAAAGGTGTCAACGGTGAATTTTATCCTTGTAAACCAGATATTTTTGAAAAGACTTACGAAAAAGTTTTAGAGTTAGGAGAATAAATCATATGAAGAAGAAAATTTTAGCAATCATATTAGGATTGATACTGTGTTTAGGAATGACTGGATGGATGTACTGGTGAAGGTAGCAAAAATTATGACAATCATTCAAAACTCATTTCAATAGAAGGTGAAAATGATTTGTATTATTATTCTACTACGCATATCGTTTATATAACATTTAATGAATGTACAGGAAATTGTGGTTACGGTTATATGTCATCATATTATTCAGAGAATGGTAAGTTATGCACCTATGATACTGATACAAAACAGATAGTTGAAATTGGAGAATAATATAATAGACAACGAATTACGTCAGCAATATAGACAAGCTGCTGATGATTTAAGAATAGCATTTAAGAAGACTTGTTTGTACAGATTCTGCAAAGAAGTTGTGAAGAGATTAAGTAAGATTTTGAGATAGTAAAGGAGAAGAATTGAATATGAAATTTAAAGGAATTGAATTAAAGGATAATACAGAAGCGGAATTATTAATCGCAATTGAAATAGTAAATATTAGCAACGAAGACGAATTAGATGAATATGGTGAAGAACTGGAAGAAACATTATATGATAAGGTTCTTGATTATGATAACTGCGATGTTTATATTGATTTTTTAGACAACAATCTTTTAAATGTTCGTTGTGATGACATTACATTTGATAAGAAAGGTGTTGAGCTTGTTACAACAATTTACAAAGATATTATAGAAGCAAACTTAGATAATATTAATGTAACGATAGGTGTTCATGTTGATGATGAATGGTTTAAAAGAGAAGATGGATTTGAATATAATGAAGATGATGTTACTTTGGAAGAGTTTTTAAGTAATATTGAATATTAAAAAAGACAATAAATCGAAGTTTCATCAAAAAATCTAAGAGTAAGTTGCTCAAAAAATTACAACAATTAAGAGAATATGCAGATTATCATGCGGTTGAATATATGGGTGATAATGTGGTAAAAATGATTCAAATAGAGTGAGGTAAAATATGGCAGTATTTGTAACAGGCGACATACATGGAAATCCAACACGATTAAGTAAAGATAATTTCTATAAACAGAAAGATTCCTCTGGAAATAAAGATGCGAACATTGTAATTTTTCTTGGCGATTTTGGTCTTGTATGGAATATTGAGAAGGTGAAGTTACTCAAAGAAATATGCGATAAATCTAATGCAAAAGTTGTCATAAGCTCTTCATGGCGCGGATCAGAAAATTGCATCCCAAAAATTTATTATATACTGCGAGACATCTTAAAAAACAATGGTATAGAAGTTATAGGGAATACGCCCCATTTAAATGCTGAATTTGATATATCCCGTTCAAAATGTAAAAATGGGACTGGTAGAGCTGCTGAAGTTAATAAATGGATTAACGAACATGAAGTAGACAGTTTTGTGATTCTTGATGACGAAGATTGGAATTGGTCCGATTATGGATATGAAAATAATTGGATTCAACCAACATGGTCTGGGAATGGCGGCTTGAAAAGAGAACATGTAGACAAAGCAATAGAAATATTAAATCAAAGAAAATAGAGCAAGATAAAATGAAAAAGGTTTTAAATAGTTGTAATGACTGTTCAAAGCCTTTTTCTTATTTTTTAAAGATCTGACATATTATATTTGAACATTAAAATGAGTTTTGTGAAAACTTAAATATTTATGAAAAATGGAGGATGTAATTATGAAAAGATATGAATTGACACAAGAAAAAATTTACCATAATGGAAAAGAATTGTTTAGAATTAAAGCTTTGGACTCCTCATGGTTATGCGATTGTTGCAGAGCATGGATTCGATACAAGAGGACTCATGAAAAAGTGGAAGGATTATGACATCACATTGAAGAAAGATGAGCTGCTATTTTTGGATATAATAACGAATGAGTGAGGTAAAATATGGCGGTATATGTAACAGGAGATATACATGGGAATCCCATAAGATTAAGCACAGATAGCTTCTATGAACAGAAAGATTTTTCTGGTAATAAAGATAAAAATACTGTGATTATTCTTGGTGATTTTGGTATTGTGTGGAATAGGGACAAAGAAAGTAAGCAGGAAAAATATTGGTTAGATTGGCTTAATCAAAAGCCATTTACAACAGTATTTGTTGACGGCAACCATGAGAACCATAAAAGACTTGCGACTTATCCAATTAAAGAATGGCATGGTGGCAAGGTTCATGAAATTAGATCAAATATATTGCATCTTATGCGTGGCGAGGTCTTTATTATCGAAGATAAGAAATTCTTTACATTTGGCGGTGCATCAAGTCATGATATTCAGGACGGTATTCTTGATTATAATGATAAAGACTGGCGAAAAAAAGCTAAAGAACTTAACAAACAAGGCAAGTACATGTATCGTATCAAAGATTTGTCTTGGTGGCCGGAGGAATTGCCCGCAGATAAAGAAATGCAATATGGTTTTGATAGATTAAGAGAGAATGATAATATAGTTGATTATATTATTACACATAGTCCTTCTACATCAGAATTATATCTTATGGGCGGAAAAGGATTATATGAACCAGATATATTGACTAATTATTTGGAAGAAGTGAAGGCTGCAACTGAATACAAAAAGCATCTGTTTGGTCATATGCATATAAATAGGGCAATCAATGATAAGGATATCTGTTTGTACGAACAAATCATTAGAGTGTTGTAAATGAGATGGAAGAAAAATTATGAGAGCCGATTCATAAGGAGATTCATAAGGAAAGGAGAATGCAAAGAGAAAACATGAAAATCGTATTTTTAGACGTGGATGGGGAGCTTACATATAGCGATTATGAAAATGCAGAAACTGCAAATATCGATATTGAGAAGGTGAAGTTACTCAAAGAAATATGCGATAAGTCTGACGCAAAAGTTGTCATAAGCTCTTCATGGCGAGGATCAGAAAATCACATTCCAAAGATTTATTATATACTGCGAGACATCTTAAAAAACAATGGTATAGAAGTTATGGGAAATACACCACATTTAAGTGCTGAATTTGAAGACAAAGGTGTGCAACAAGCAATTAGCCTTGACGAACAAGTAATTAACCTTGACGATATATCCCGTTCAAAATGTAAAAATGGGACTGGTAGAGCTGCTGAAGTTAATAAATGGATTAACGAACATGAAGTAGACAGTTTTGTGATTCTTGATGACGAAGACTGGGATTGGTCCGATTATGGATATGAAAATAATTGGATTCAGCCAACATGGTATGAAAATGGTGGTTTGAAAAGAGAACATGTAGACAAAGCAATAGAAATATTAAATCAAAGAAAGTGAAGGAGAGAAGAATATGAAAATTTTAGAAGGACATGAAAAAGAATACAAGGATTGGTATGATAAAAATAGTGACGGTTATGGTAGAGCTTGTTTTACATATGCTGAAAGATGGGCAGAAATGTTAGAGAACAAGATTGAATCTTCTACAGAAGATGTTATGAAAGTTATTGTTGATAATGCTGATAAGTTAAGCCATGAAGCTGATACTGAGGGCATTACAGGATATATGTATGGATGTGCAGTTAGCATTCTTTCACAGTGTTGGAAGTATGGAGAATATCTTAGAAAGTGGCACAATAAGGAATACAACTATGACGGCGATGGTGTTGTAAATCCCGCCATTTTTGCATCTAGCATTTAAAAATATGAAAAAGAAAACAAAAAGAATGGCTCCGGAACAAAAGTTCCGGGGCTTTCTTTTTATTTTTCCTTATTTTTTAGAAATCCGACATATTAGAAATGAATGAATTGTGAATAATGGAGAATATGATTATTATGGTAGAAATTGTGCAGGATGCGATTCCGGTTGATGCAATTATAATTGATGGAAAAATTATAGAATTGTAATAATAAAATTAGTGTAAAAAGACATTAAATAAAAAGGAGAAAATATTTTATGAAAAAGAGTATCAAGAAAATGTTAATTGTCACAATTTTAACTATTGTTTGCACATTCAATATGGTGGGATGCGCTTTGTTTGAAAGCGAAGTCAATGAATTAAATGGAGAGATTTCAGGTAATACATACAATGCTTCATTTTATTCTAATGATGGCGAGAAATTCATGGATATGAGTGGGCAGAAAATCAATTTATCATCCAATATTGTAAAAGAATATTCATATAGTTCTAGTGGCTGGGGATATGTTGAGACGTTATCAAGTGTTGTTACTATTACCATTGATGGAAATGAAGTACAAAGCTGTGGTAGCACAATGATTTTTGCAGAAAATGGATTAGAACCAGAAGTTGATTTTATCAATCCAGATAAAATCGAAAGTACAACAGATGGAAGTCTTGCAGATAATACAATTATTGCAGCAACCGTTAATCGATACAAAAATTATTTCGGAAAATCCAGAGTTGTTGTTATTCAGTCGCAGTTAGGAAATCCTATTTGTGCTTACTCTGGTGATGAGGTATATTGGAAAGTATGCGAAGATTTACCTAAAACGACAAAATTGATGATTGATGGGAAAGCGTTATATATTCACAGAGCTAATTTCCAGATTATCGATAAAGATTTGTTAGAAACCGCTGACTAAAAGCAATATCAAAAGATCGTAAAAAGATTTCGGAAAATATCCGGAGTCTTTTTTGTTTGTTCATATCGATTTTTTATTTTTTTGAAGATCTGACATATTAAATATATAAAAATATAGAAACAAGGAGAATTAAAAATGAAAACTGTAAAAACAATTAAAGATTTGATCATGCATAGAGATTATGATTATGTAGATTATCGAATTCTTTTACCAGATGGATCAGATGTTTTTGCCGGATGTTTTCGGACAGCTGGTGGCAAGATTTTCCCATTGGATGGAGAATCTTATGATGAGAACGAAACAGTCGTAAAATATGAAACCTGGGAAAATAAAGAGGAAGATATTCGAAACGGATTAACTGTAGTCGTAACTGCAAAATAATATTATATATTAAAAAATGGAAAATAAAGAAAGGGTGCAATAAAACATGAAAAAAGTAAACGTTTCTATGACAGTAGTGTTAAAAGATGGCGAAGAAATTGACGAGATCAAGAGATGGGAACATCATATTGAATATGTAATGGATTTAAATGAGTATCCTGAAATTGCCTATGTTGAAAATGTAAAGGTCGTGGAGATGTGAGAAAGTTGGTGGAACTAAAATGACAATAGATTCAATGATTGGGTTGATTATAGGTTTATTTATTGTACTTATAGCAGTAGTAATTTTCTTGAAAAACGATATAGTAAAACTTATAACAGTTATAGTCATTACAACTGTGCAAATGATTTGTTGGATTGTTACATTATTGCGGATATTAGGAATATCATACAGCAAGTTGAGAGAGACGCTTGCAAGTATGACAAATAGAGAGGTTGCATGCGGAGTAATAATAACAGTAGCAATATACGCTGCCACTTACATCATAGGAAATACTATTTGGAATAGACGCAAAAGCCAAAAGGAGGAAAAATAGATTTGATGAATAATATATTCTTAATGATGCTTACATTGTGCGCCATTGCCAACTGTAGAAAAGGAAGAGCGCACCGGTGGCTTGTTGAAGCAGCAGTGGTAGCTATATATATTGCAGCAGTAGTAGGAAACAAAGAAAAAATACTTGATTATCTCAGAGAGATTACAAGTGGAAACTCCGTTCTTGAGATTGTGGGAGCGGCAAGTGCTTTAATCACGATTGCAACAGTAGGGTTTGTAGCATTAGAGGGATTATATGACATTGCGATGACTTACAAAGTAATGACGCTGTGGGAGAAAATACAGAAAGATGAGAAAGCAAGCGCAATGATTGAGGTCATTCCAATTACAGATGATGATATAACAAAGCTTGTAAAGATCAAGAATTTAGGAAGCGAGCTTGCAGACGAAATTGAGGTTTGTGGAATTAAAGCAGGAAAGCTTAAGGAACTTGCAGATCAGTTGCATAGTGAGATACAAGTTGCACAATGTGAGAACAAAGAAAATGTTTAGTTAGCTGGAGGAAGAAAATAAAATGACTAAGTTTATAAAAACTGTAGAGGCATTAGCCGGAGTTGCACTCGTATCTATCTATGCAGTCATATTTGTAAAAGTGATTGCAGGCATGATAACTAAGAAGTTCGATCCGTGGCTAGGAATTGAGATCACAAGTGGAAAAGATTACGCAGTGGCAATTACGTCGGCAGTGATTATGATGACAATGATTGGTGGGTTAGTAGTACTTATATGTATTGATATATACAAAAACATAACAGGAAAGAGTAAAAAAGAAAACTAAGGCAATTACACCAGAAAGCGTGCAAGTCATCAATGCATGTTAGAAATATAAAAAGCGGCTAGGATCAATATCCTAGCTGTTTTTTATTTAATTTTTATTTTCTGACATATTAAATATGAACATTAAAAATGAATTCAATGAGAATTCAAATATTTATGAACATAGGAGGAAAAATAAGATGATCGATTTGCAGAGATGGGAAATGTTAAAGAAAGAACAGCCGTGGGTAGCAAAATTCCTTTTTAAAACTTCTACTGAAGAATTGGCTTGGCTCAATGGGAAGATTGACGTAGACAAAATGAGTACAGAAGAAGCTGAAAGAACAGCAAGATCATTTGCAAAAAACCACAGACTCATGAAAGAAACTAAACTTCGGACCGCAACCGTAAAAGGAACATTGCTTGACGATCTTAGAGCATTAGTAAGCGCATAATATTGGATGAACATGTCAATGGAAAGATTATAAAAGAGAGGTAAACGTATGGAAATTTTAAAAGAGTATGCAGAAAAATTTGGTGTGAAAGAAGTCGTTAACGATTATGGAGAACATCGTCAGACACGAGAAAAAAGTATTGTGTTTCCTAATGGATGGGTTGCTTCTATTGTAAAAAATAATGGTGTCGATGTATGGCATCCTAATGGAGAGCACACAAAAGAATTTAAGTCAGACAAGAAATACTCTGTTGCAATGTGCGATTACAATGGATGTTTTGATTGGGAAATTCTTGATCAGTATGGAGCAATCGAGGGATGCATTTATTGTGATGACGAACTTGAAATATTGAGCGCTTGTGAAACGATCAGAAGATTGCCAAATAAGCGAATCTATGAAAATGGAGAGAAGCATATGGGAAATGAGAAAATGGACGTAAGAAATATGAACGTGAACGTAAAAGAATTAATCGATGTTTTCAGAGACATGGCTGATAGAGGGACTTTATTGACCGGGAATGGCGCCACTCAGATGGATTTGTATCTTCAGATTACAGGTGCAATTGTTGCCACTGCAATGAAAGAATCGAATTAAGCAATCAAAAAGCAGAAAGGATAGTTAGTCTTTTCTGCTTTTTTGTTACAAAATTTATTTTAAGATCTGACATATTGTTTGTAAGAAAAAATGAAAAAAAGAGATTTTTTATAAATGTTGAATGATAGAAAACAAATCACAAAAGCATTGTCATTGTCTTTAGAAAGATATCTCAATCCACATAATGATCCAAGAATTTATATTGCTCAAGAAGTTACATTTGATTATGCAACGGGTCATGCTATTCGAGTAGATTTTATGAGATTTAAACCAGTTAACAATAGTGTTTCAGGGATCGAAAAAGGGGATTTTTATTGTTATGAAATTAAATCTTCTGTGGAAGATTTTCATTCAAAACATGGGCATAATTTTCTTGGAGATTACAATTATTATGTAATGCCAGAAGATGTTTACGAAAAAATAAAAAATGAGATTCCTTATAATGTTGGTGTGTTCGTTTCTTCTATGAAAGAATATCGAGGATTGTTGGAATTGTACATGATTAAAAAAGCCAAAAGAAAAGATCGGGAAAGGCCGACAACTGAATTGCTTTTTATGATGTTTCGATCTGCTGCAAGAGATAGAATTAATTGTAAGAAAAAAGAAAACCAAAAAGTAAATCAGGTGAATTAATACGATAACTTATTTTTTGAGGGATCTGACATATTAGTCTAAACATAAAAGAAGATAAAAGGAGAAATAAAATGGATAAAAATCTAAATGAAAATAATAGCCATTCTATAGGCCCTTGCATTGTAAAAAATGGCATTTTATATGACTATTTTGAACAACCAATAAAAGATCCAACAGTTTTGCTAGATGTTGGCGGAAACACTGTTGTGTTGTTAAAATATGGAACAAAAGATAAAGTAAAAAAATATTATAAAAACATGCTTGAAAAATATATGGAGTCTGATTTATTTTTTAAACTTGGGTTTGATGAAATTGATAAATTTAAACTTATCTCATTTAATGTATCTTCAGATGCAAAATATACGGTTGACGAAATCTGCACATTCATCAATTGGGCGAATAACACCATTTATGTGAAGGATTTAGCGATTTGTATTTCGTCAGAAGAACAAATGCATAAGAAACTTAGTGAATTAATGGAAATCGGCTTTTGATCTATAGAGGAGGAAAGATAGCCATGTATTTAATAAATAATGGACATATTATGTTGCCCAAAAATACTGATAAGGAAACTGTAAATGAATTATTAAAAATGCTTCACGAAGCTCATATCATAGGAGATGACTATGACGAATATTTTGAAAATGAACCTATAATGCGTATTGAAATCGACGAATGTTATGGAGATATTGAAGGAGATCTTTTACAGATTGTATCTTATTTTGCCGATAAAGGAATTTTGTTAAATGGAGAAATAGAATATATTGGTGATTATGAAGGGACATATTGTATTTCCAATGGCAAATTCGAAACTTTAAGCGAGGAAGAAAAAGTTCTTCGGAATTTTTCAACTAAAGAATTATATCAAGAATTAACCCGGCGAGGAATAAAATTTCAGATTTTACCAAAGATCTGACATATTAAAAATAATAAGTAATTTGTTTTTTTAGATAAGGAGAAAGATATGAGAAAAATCACAGAAACTCACACAGGTAAAATCGTAACAGACACAGATTTAAATCTGGAGTATTTGTATGTTGGAGATTATGGAAAGGAGAATAACATCAAGGCATCATTTCTTGGATATGATAAAAGAATTGATAAGGTAGAGCATAAGCCAGTAGATATTACAGATAAACTGGTGGTTACAGTTTCTTCGCAAAAAGGTTGCCCTATGGATTGCAATTTTTGTGATTGCCCTAAACTTGGATTTAAGGGAAATGCTACTTTGCCAGAGTTGATTACAGAAATTATGTCAGGTGTTGCTTTGTCGGGAATTAAACATGGACAGAGATTGAATGTACATTATGCAAGAATGGGTGAACCGACATTTAATCCCAATGTAATTACATCAGCAGAATTTATTGCACAAATGCTTATGAATGACCATTCAGATGTAACATTCGATACATACCATCCTGTAGTTTCCACTATGATGCCAAAAGCTAATAAAAATTTAAAAGAGTTTCTTCATAAATGGGTTGAGACAGGATTTGCGTATGGTGGAGAAGATGGATTTGGTTTGCAGTTCTCTATCAATACTCTTGACGAGAATGACCGGAATGAAATGTTCAGGAATAGGTCTTTATCGCTTCAGGAGATTAGTGATATTATCAAAGAGCTTCCAATGCCTAAAAAGAGAAAGTACACATTAAATTTTGCTGTAACTTCTAAAAGCAATTTAGACGTTGCGCTCATGAATAAGTATTTCGATAAAGAAAAATGCATTGTTAAAATGACACCAATTCATGAGACTGTTGAAGCTGTTGATGAAGGATATGAAATTGTACATGATTTTGATGTATATGAGCAGTTTGAGCAGCCACTTGTAAATGATGGATGGGATGTAATTGTATTTGTTCCATCGAAAGAAGAAGATGAAGATAGAATTACGTGCGGCAACTCATTGATTGCTTTAGAAAACACGGCATCAAAATAGTAAAAAAACGGTAAATTAAAATTTACATTACAAATTTAATAAAAAGGAGTCTCAGAATTTTTGAGATTCCTTTTTATATTATATTTTGATTTTTTATCATATCATTTTGCCTTTGCTCCTGTCTAATTTTTGGGAACGTCTGACATATTAAATATGTATATACAAAAGAATATTGGAGGATAGAGAATGAAAAATAGAGAAAATAAAACAATCAGTGAAAATGAGGCTATCGAAAGAATTAAATATCATATGTATACGGCAGAACAAGCGGTTGGCGGAATGGGAATGGAAGATCTGGAAATGGCGATCAAGGCACTGGAGGAAGTGCAGCAGTACCGCGCAATCGGCACACCGGAAGAATGCTTGCGGAATAAGGATTTTCTGGATTATCTTTCGGACAAAATGAACCCGAATGATTTTGAAACATACTTGCGCTTATACAATGCGTTAGAAGAAAAAGGGTGTGAAGAATGATACCAGAATATTGCAGTACCTGCAAATGGTATGCGGAATTTGAAGGCGTTTGCTGTAATGGAAATAGTGAACACTGTGCGGATTTCCGGAGATTGGATGACACATGCGAGAAATGGGAGGAAGTCGAAGAATGAATGAAGAACTCAAGCCGTGCCCATTCTGTGGACACAGTATTACCGAAAAAGATGTGTACGAACCAAGCAAGGACTGGCGCCCAACACTTATGGACCCAGACAGTGGTGGTGATCCTATTAGCATTCATTGTGAGTGTGGTTTGGAGTTTTGTACTGGCACATATAATTGGAATAAATTTGTAGAAGCATGGAACAGGAGGGCGAACAATGGGAAGATTGATTGATGCAGATGATGTAAAAAAGATGATTTCTGATACGTTTGAGAAAGAAAAGGATGTTATAAATAGCTTTTGGAAAATGGGTACGTTGATGGACAAAGTCGACGAGATTCAGACCGCTTGTAATCCGGATAAGGTTGTGGAGCAGTTGGAAAAATTGAAGAAAGCAGAGCAGGACAGACCAGATGATTGCGACGAGGACGGATGCGGAGACGGTGAACAGATCTACGATGATGGGAGAAGCCAGGGAAGATATGAAGCATTTGGCAAAGCAATCCAGATCGTAAGAAGTGGCGGAATCATAGTAGATAAAAAAACTGAGGAAAAACAGGAGGACAAATAATGAAAATACTGATCGATATTCCAAAGGAATTTGAAAGAGATTATGATCAAGACAAATTTAAAGAATTTTTTGAAAGAGTGATCGCTGATATGACTTCGGATGATTGGCTTTTATGCGGTTTATATGAAAAGGAAATAGCGGAAATGTTTATTAAGGCATTTGAAAATAGCAAAACTTATGACCCGGAAAGCACCAATGAAGAAATAGAGGAATATACAGATAAAATTGTAAAACAATTAAATAATGAATGGACAAAAGCGAAAAATGCTTTTAAAAATTCTGATTTGAAAGCAGATATGGGTGTTGCTCTTGGTTTAACGGTGGCAACTGAAATTGTTGAAGATTGTTATAATAAATTATTGTCTGAAAAAGGCAAAGGGAAATAGACTGAAAGGAATAGAAAAATCATGGGTAAAAGCAAAATCCAAAAGTTGCTGAATGAAATTGATAAAGCAAACTGTGATCCAGATTGCGATACACAGGAATACGAAGAACGCTGCACAGAGCTTGGCAGAGAAATGTACCGAAAATCTTTGCAGCAGGATGAAACCGAGATTAGATTAAAAAATCCAAGAAAAGATAGAAAGCATGGATAAAAATCATACAATTAAAATTGAAAAAAGAGGAAGAATAGATGAAAATTAAATCAATTATTCTCAATACAGAAACAGTTCAAGCAATTTTAAATGGCAAAAAAACTTGCATAAGAAAAATAATAAAGCCAACACAATTTATTGGACTGTTACCAGACAAATGCAAAAATGCTATGCCAGAGGAATTTATTAAGGAAAAAAGACTGATGTTCAAACCGTATTGCGATATGACAGATTCTGAATTAATAAGTACAGTATATAACTCTCCATATCAGCAGGGAGATGTTTTATATGTCCGGGAAACCGTATGGCAGAAAATAGGGCACTATTTGGATGTTGACGGAGAGACAAAACCGTCATGGTATAACGAATTTAGGTATGTTGCATCAGACGAAAAGCCAGAAACAGGGTGGAATTATAGTTGGGTTAAGCGTCCGTCCATCCACATGCCAAAAGGCGCAGCCCGTGTCTGGCTTAAGGTTACAGATGTGAGAGTGGAGCGGTTGCAGGAGATTACCATTGACGGTATTCGTAATGAAGGAATTTCTTCTATGGCAGTTCATGCCGGAGATATGGAAATTGCATTGAAAGAATGGAAAAACCTTTGGAACAGCACCATCAAAAAAACCGACCTTGACCGGTATGGTTGGGATACTAACCCGCGGGTGTGGGTGATCGAATTTGAGCGGTGCGAGAAACCGGAGGTAAATTAGAACTTAGTGAGGTAGTCATATATGACAGACAAACAATTTGCGAGAAGATTGGCAAAACTGAATACAGCATTGTGGGATTGCATTGGAGAAGCTGAGACTTTATGCATAGAAGAATATGTCACGCCTGTAGGCAAATTTCTGCCGGAAGAATGGCTTGAAACAGCAAAGAGAGTTGTCGAATATAACGGATTGACAGCCTTATATGAAAAAATAAAACAGCATTACCAGACACAGTGCGTGTGGCTAAAAACAGAAAAGCAGATAGAAGAATACGCATTATCTTGCATGGCAAATCATGCATACAAATGTTGGAAGGACTTTATGGAGGTGCCGAAATGATAAATGGGGAGTTAATCGTAGACAACTTCGCCGGTGGCGGTGGAGCTTCTACCGGGATAGAACTGGCAACCGGATATAGCGTTGATATTGCCATTAACCACGATCCGGAAGCAATCAAGATGCACAAAGCAAATCACCCGAACACAAAGCACTACTGCGAAAACGTATGGGCGGTTGATCCGGTTAAGGCTTGCAAAGGACATCCTGTAGCACTTGCCTGGTTCTCGCCAGACTGCAAGCACTTTTCAAAAGCGAAAGGTGGAAAGCCGAAGGACAAAAATATCAGAGGTCTTGCGTGGGTAGCCTGCCGGTGGGCGGGGCTTGTCAGACCGAGGGTGATCATGTTGGAGAACGTGGAAGAATTTAAGACATGGGGACCGCTTGGACGACGGCACCATCCGATTAAAGCAAAACAAGGGAATACATTCGATAAGTTTGTGCAGCAGCTTACAGATTTAGGATACGAAGTAGAGTTCAGGGAGTTGGTGGCAGCCGATTACGGCGCACCAACCATGCGCAAGAGATTTTTCATGATCGCTCGGTGCGATGGTAAACCGATTGTCTGGCCAAAGCCGACACACGCACCGGCAGACAGTGAAGAGGTAAAGGCAGGACTTTTAAAACCATATGTGGGAGCATACACACAGATTGATTTTAGCAAGCCTTGCCCGAGCATTTTTGATACTTCGGAGGAAATCAAAGAAAAGTACGGTATTCGTGCGGTACGTCCATTGGCACCTAAGACGATGGACAGGATTGCGCGTGGATTGAAAAAATTTGTTCTGGAAAATCCGGAGCCGTTCATCATTCAATGCAATCATGGTGGAGAGCGTAGACCGAATGATATTCGGGAACCAATGCCGACAATCACAGGAAAACATGGATATGAAATTGTAGAGCCGACGTTTGCACCTTATATGGGGACAAATACAACGAATCATCCGGGTGGAAACTGCAAAGATCCGATACATACGATCACCACAGGTAATCAACAATGTCTTATCAGCCCTACACTTATCCAGTACCATTCCGAAACGGCACAGGGAGAAGTCCGGGGGCAGACGATTGAAGATCCAATCATGACCGTGGATGGTTCAAACCGGTATGGACTGGTCGCATCGTTCCTACATAAATATTATGACGGCGGTTACACAGGATCGGGGGAATCGTTAGAAAATCCACTTCCGACCGTGACAGCAGTAGATCATAACAGCATGTGCGCCGCGACACTTATTCAGATGAATAACCATTGTGACGGCAGGAGCATCACAGAGCCAATACCAACGATAACAGCCGGGCACTTTGGAGAAGTTAGAGCATTTCTGATTAAGTATTATGGCGAGGGAACCGGGCAGGATATAAAACAGCCGCTTGATACTGTGACAGCTAGGGACAGATTTGGATTGGTTACGATTGAGGGCGTAGATTATCAGATCGTGGACATTGGACTGCGGATGCTGGAACCACGGGAGTTGTACGGATGCCAGGGATTCCCTGATGATTATATAATCGATCATGATTATACCGGAAAGACCTACCCGCGGAGTGAACAGGTGCGCCGTTGCGGCAATGCTGTGTGTCCGCCTATACCGGCAGCACTGGTCAGAGCAAATCTTCCAGAACTGTGCATAGCGGAACGTATGCCGAATATGCAGATTGAAGCAGAGCAGACCGGACAGCTCCGGTTTGCGTAGTTAAATTAGGATTTAGCTTACGAGCAGAAAGGGAAAATATGGATTTAGAAAGACAAAAAGAAAATTTTAAAAATCATGTTGCAAAATTTACTGATTACGGAAATATCAAAATACTTGATTTTCAAAAGCCCAATTCCTCATATTACAGAATCAGATTCCTGTTTGAAGAGGATTATTACAGGCTGCATATATCTGGAGATTTAGGGGAACTGAGTGCTACTAACGACAGTAATATGTCTTATGAAAAATTCTCCGATTTTGTGAACGATATAGGTTATTTTAAACAAAAGATTAATTGTCACAGCAGAAAGCTCTATGTGTATGATGAGGATTTGGCAAAAGAACAGTTGAAAGAAAAATTAGAAGAATATGATTGCCTTGATGACGTTCTGAATCATGATAGATATGATTTCGAAACAGACAAAGATAAGCTCGATGAATTTTTCGAAAATGTATTTGAGGACTTTTCGGAAGATACCGGCATAGGTTCAAAAGGATATGATGCCATTTCAGAATATATTGATGATGCTTGGGAATTTTCTTCTGACTTAGGCATAAAGAGCACAGGAATCCTTGATTTATATATGCTTGCTTTTAAGCTGGCAAAGGAGCAATTGGATAATCATCAAAAATGAAATTTAATTGATTATGATATTGTTGAAAAGCTTCCAAAAGAAGATTGCCAGATTTGGATTACAAGAACTCGCTTTGATGGTCAAAGGTGGGTACAGAAAGTTGATTTTTATGCAGATGATGAAGATATTATCGAATGGGATGGAACCTTGGCATGGATGATTGCAGATGATAATGATGAAATGCCAGAGCCATATTAAGGAGAGTATTCACAGTTGATACAGTATGTTAGGTAATCTGATCTTCCGGCGGCTTTGGTCGCCGGAGTAACTTAAGATTTAGCTTAATAGCGGAAAGGAACAGTATGGGAATTTGTTTGACAAGTAGAAAATCAAGTTATTCTTTTGATATGGGATATGGTGGATTTTATAGTCTTCGAACAAATATATGTAAAGCATTTGATAATGAGTTGGGTACATATTACAGAGATGTAGCATTAGCCTTAGCTAATCCAGAAGAATATAACAGACGTATCAATATGGTTCTAAAGGATAAGAGGTTTAAAAAAGAAGATGCAGATATATTAGATTTCCTTTTTGAATCAGATTGTGAGGGAAAATGCAGTTATAAGACAGCGAAAAAGATTTATGACCTTATTAAAGATATTGATTTTGGTAAAAAAATATTTACATATGCTGCATATTCAGACGGAAAAGATTACGAAAATCTGAAAGTATTTCTCAAAGAATGCTATCAAAAGCGTAGAACAGTTATTTGGTATTAGCGAACTAAACTGAAATTTAGGAGATAATTTTAAATGATAAAAAAAAGTATTACTCTAAAAGATTTGAATACCTTTGCTAAAGAAAATGGCTTAAATGAAAATACTAAAATATTTGTAAATACTCAAGACAGATTATTAGCGATTAAGGCGGTTTGTACTGAATGCCCTAGTAAAGATGCTCTATATACTGATATATATTTGGATATTGAGTAATCTAATGTCTAAATTAGGATTTAGTGAGGTAGAGAATATGGCTTTAGGTGACGGAATTGCAAGAAATAAAGGAAGAAAGGCTTTTGTGTTCCAGAAAGGTTATAAGTGCGCAATAGATGAAATGGTAGACAATCTTATTTGCAACAGTAGAACAGAAGTTATTGACGAAGAAGTTTGTTTGATTGTAACTGACAAAAGAATAAATTTTATAGCAGAAGAAATGAAAAAGCAAATAGACAGATAAACTGAAATTTAGTGAAGGAGTGAGCGCATATGGCAAAGTATAAAGGTGTTGTCAGAGAAATATATGAATATGAGATTGAAATTGAAGCCGAAGATGGCGGTGAAGCAATGGAATACTTAAAAGAAGTCTACAATGACGATGAAAAGAACGAGGGTATTTTTGTTGCTGATGCAAACAGTTTCTTAAGAGCGGAATTTTCTCTTAGAAAGTAAATTAAACTGAATATGAGGTAAGCATATGGCAAAATGTATGATTGTTACAAATGGCATTGCTGATAAGAAAGGAAAGCCATCTATTGAGTTTTATAAGAACAGAAAACCTCAATATTACTGTCTAGGGTATGAAAATAGAATGACAGACGAACCATATAAAGAGTGCATGGAGTGTCCTGGATGGGATTTAGAAGAACAATGTCAAAAAGACTATAGAGATAGTCGCTTAAATTAGAATTTAGTACAGAAAGGAATAATGAATTGGAAGAGGATACCGTATATTGTGATTGCGGTCAGAAAATAGATTGTTGATGAACGCAGGATGGAATGCTTGCTTAGAACAAATTTTGAATTTACGGTAATTACAAAGAAGAGACAGGGTGGCCTGTCTCTTTGTTTTTTATTTTATAAAAAATCTGACATATTATTTATAAAATAAAAATCCAAAAGAAAAAAGGAGAGAAGAGTATGACAAAAGAGAGCAGAGTAATTTTATGCAATCGTATTTTTAACGAACTTAATGCTATAGAGGGAAAGGTCGGATTCGTTCGTGATCCGGATACTATTCTAGCCGATTTCTTATCAAAAATGCCCGATGACGAATCGGACTTAACAGGATTCGGGATAGAATTATTAGAGGACTATTTAGGCGCTATTGATGGAAATGATCCAGAAAGCGTTTTCTTATCATTATTCGAAAAACTTGTTGGTATTGATTTCGATGATTTTCTGGTATTATGCATGAATGAAACAGGCATTATTATGGGACCCGATACTAAAACAGAAAAATAGAAAGTGAGAACAAATAGATGGCAAAATTTAAACAAGTAGCAATTGTTAATTTGGTAGAAGATTATGGGAAAAAGGATTATGCATTTGCTTTGTATAAGGAAGAGTGGGAGTTAATCACCAGTAAAGATTATATGCATAATCCCGTATATGTTGTAGTAAACGCAAGAAATAGAAATAATAAAATTCTTGGTATAGTAAAAGAATTGGTGCCGATTGAAAAATACGGCAAAAACGTTACGGCACAGGTTGTCGGCGTTGTAAACATGGATGCCTACAATGCAAGAATTAAAGAGGAAACCCGTCAAAAAGAAATTGCAAAGCAGAAAGCAAATATTGAAAAAGAATTAAAGGCTGAAATTGAAAAAATAAATAGCATTACTCTTTATGAAAAAATGGCGAGCGAACATCCCGAGAATCCAAGATTAACTGAATTGGTCAATGCACTGAAAGAGTTAGAAGGATGATAAGGCTAAACTCACAAATAAAATTATAAAAAGGCAAGGCTTTGAGTATTCCTTGAAGCTTTGTCTTTTTTTTAATGTAAAAGTATTGCAATCTCATTTTAAGAAATGTAAAATGGTATTATGTTTGTAAAATAAATGGAGAAATAAAAAATGACTATTTGTGTGGCTGTTGATAATAATATGGGAATGATGTTTAATAATCGAAGACAGAGCCAAGATCGTATACTTAGAAAGTATTTATTAGAATTAGTTCATGATAAGAAACTCTGGATGAACAGTTATAGTGCCAAACAATTTGAGCCTTCTTTATCAGATAAAATAATAGAAGATGATGACTTTTTGGATAATGCAGATTCACAAGCATTTTGTTTTGTAGAAAATATACCTTTAACAAAATACCAAAATGAAATAGAGAAAATTATTCTCTTCAAATGGAATAGAGTATATCCAGCAGATACATATTTTGATATTTCATTAAAAACTGGATGGACTTTATTATCTACAACTGATTTTGAAGGGAGTTCACATACGAAAATTACAATGGAGGAATGGATTTATGAAAATATTTAATTGGATTTTTTCAGTATTTTGTATTTTATGTTTACCCGTATATGGATTCCACATAGGATCTATTCTTATGTGCTTGCTTGGCGTCATCTCATTGCCAATTGGGCCAATAAAAGAATTGTGGGAAAACCTGCCAAAACCTAAGCTAAGACCCTTAATTATCGGTATCCTGTTTGTTGTATTTTGTTGTATAATACCAACCGCACAACCTGGACAATCTGATATTGTTGACGAAATTTCAACGGAAACAGAAGTTCAAGTAGCAGAAATCCCAGAGACAGAAACACAAGAGACAGAAACGCAAGAAACTCTTATTACTGAATCTGAAAGTGAACTTACAACAGAAATAGAAACGGCTGCAATTGCTCAAACACAGCCTTCCACAGAAATAACACTCTCTATTGACAGTATTCCGGCATATTCTGGAAAGCCATATATTACAATAAATGACAATGTGCCAAAATTCCTTGATTCAGATCTTTCGATATCTTCTTATGAATATTATAGCGATTTAGATGAATTGGGACGATGTGGGGTAGCATATGCATGCATAGGAACCGACTTAATGCCAACAGAAGAACGTGGTAACATTGGATCTGTGAAGCCAACTGGTTGGCATACCATAAAATATAATGTGGTTGATGGAAATTATTTATATAACCGCTGCCATCTTATTGGTTATCAATTGTCTGGAGAAAATGCCAACACCAAAAATTTAATTACCGGAACAAGATATCTGAATGTAGATGGCATGCTGCCATTTGAAAATATGGTTGCAGACTATGTGACAGAAACCAATAACCATGTAATGTATCGTGTGTCTCCTATTTTTGAAGGAAATAATCTCCTTGTAAGCGGCGTGCAAATTGAAGCAAAATCCGTAGAAGATAATGGAGAGGGAATCTTTTTTAATGTATATTGTTATAATGTTCAGCCTGATATTGAAATTGACTATGCTACTGGGAATAGCTCTTTAATTGCCACAGCCACAACAGAACAAAGCAATACCTCTACATCAAGTAATAAAAATTCAACCTCGAATGAATCTATAAATACAGATGTTAATACTATTACTAATAGCGCCAGCAATTCAAATGGAATCAGCGAATCTGATGATTCTAGTGGATCTGAAGACATTAGATCTGAAAATACCAATTCTGATAATACAGCCTCTTCATCATCTGCAAATAATGACAACACATCAAATGACACAGGGGGTGGAGGATCAAGTTCAATACTAGTATGGAAATCTGCAACAGGAGATAAATATCATAGTATTAATAATTGTGGCCGGATGAATCCTGCTAAGGCGACTCAAATCACAGAGGAACAAGCGATAAACCAAGGACTAGGAAAATGTAGTAAATGTTGGTAAAAACTTCATCTTAGATATAGAAAAAAGGTAAGCCTTGGCTTGCCTTTTTTCGTGCTTTTATATTTATGCTTTTCCATATTTTTTAAATATCTGACATATTAAAAATGTAAATTAGAGTTATTGAAAAATGGAGTTTTAAAATGGAGGAATTTTAAATGGAAAATATAAATACGAAAAATGGAACCAATATTAACTATGTGAAATTTATTAATCTCAATACGCTTCTTGGAAAAAATAAAAATATTTTCTTTGAAGAAATTTTTGAAGATAGATATTGGGACACTTCAAATAAAAAGCCAAGAAGATATTTTTATTTTAAGAGATCGTGTTCTTGTGGATACGAAGATTTTGTTACAGGAAACTCGGAAAACGAAATTCGATCTATTTGCCCTAAATGCGGAACAGGAACTATTCTTTCTTCTAGACATCACCTTTGGGAAGATGTTAAATTTAAAAAAGAAAAAGTTAGTTTAATGGATTTTCCGGATTTTTGGGACGATTATACTAAGGACTCTAGAAGAATCATTTCGGAAAAAGAAGATCAGACGTATCGTTATATTTCTGTTTCTAATTTGATTTTAGAAAAAAAGAAAATTGCCTTTGTTAAGCAGGAAAAGAATATTGTATATTCTATTCTAAATGGAGTCACAACCTCTACATCTACAACTAGAAAAAATGTGGAATATGAAGTTACGATTGATTTTAACAACCTTTCGCAGCCATATTCTTTAAAAGAAAATGGCAAGGAAATGCCTGTTAATTTAAAGAATTTAAGTAAATGTATGTCAAATATTGAAGTATCTGACCTTCCCTCAACAGAGTCAGATAATTTAAATATTTTTTATGCTACGGCAAAATATTTAAATTACGCAGATAAATATAATGTATTTACAGAAGTTCATGCATTATCAAAGGTTGTAAGGACGCTTTATCATTACCCTGAATTAGAAGTTATCTTTGATGCATATGGAAGTCTGGAGTGCCTGCAAAATATTCCATTATCTCGTATTCAGAAAGGGAAAACTTCTCCACATGAAATTGTTGGCCTTTCTAAAAATGTTTGGGATACATATCGTACAGTAAGAGAAAGAGCGAAAGGATTTGGTGTAAATTTTGATCAGATTTTAGATATCTACAATAAATATGGAGCTGACTGGACTAATTCATTTTTAAAAATGTGTTATCAGATTTACTCCAGATATTCCAGAACAGGAGACATCGAAAAACTTGCAGCACTCGTGTTTACTAAAAAGTATAATATGAAACGGCTGACGACATATCTTAGGGATGACATTTACATCAAACAGGGAATCGGTGATCCAATGGTAGGTATTCGAATTTTATATGACTATGTGAATATGTGTACAGAGATGAATTGTTCTTATGAGAAGTATCCAAAGTCTCTTAAGATGGCTCACGATATTGCAATGAGGAATTATTCATTTGTGATTAACCCTGAAGACCGGAAAGAGTTTGATAAAATTGTAAATCAAGAATATTACAAAAAGCTTGAGTATTCAGGATCTGATTATATTATCGTAGCACCAAAATCTATTGAAGAGATCATTCAGGATGCAAAGAAATTGCGGCATTGTGGAGACTCTTATATTATGCCATTACTTCAGGGAAGAACTAATTTGTATTTTATGAGAAAAAAGACAGCTCCTGATAAACCATGGATTACCATTGAAGTGAAATATAATACTGTAGAGCAGTATGCTTGTTTTGGTGATGAATTACCAGAAAAAGATGTAGTGAATCGAATCAATGAATGGAAGAAGGCAAAGAAATTAAGATAAGGTCATAATTGCTAAAAACGCTGTATTAAATTTGATACAGCGTTTTTCCTTTTTATAAAATTAAGTGAAAATGATAAAACAGTATTTCGCTTATAATAAAAATATGTTATAATTAAAAGACTACAAAGGAAGAAACATAATTGGTGTTGATTTGGAGGAAACGTATGAGAGCAAAGACAAAAGAAAACGATCTTACGATTTGTGAAAAAGAAGTTATAGCAACTGTATACGAATTGCCGGAAAACGAAAGGTCATTAAAAATAATTTGCGCATTAGTTAATAAGACATTTGGACATGAATGGATGCCACAAACTGTAAGTACTTTTTTACATAGAATTGTTGAAAAAGGTTATTTAACATGGGTAAGGCAAGGAAGAGTGGCATTGTACACTCCGACTTACAGCAACAAAGAGTTCCGAAAAGAATTATTAAAGGAAGTCATTGATTTAATGTATAAAGACAAAGAAGATATCAAAAAAGATATTGAAGAATTATTTTAATTTTTAAGCAAAGAGACGTTTCAGGATGCGAGACGTCTCTTTTGTTTTGTAAATAAAGAAAAATAAGCATTTTAAATTTAAAGACAGTTAAGAATTTATCTAGCTGTCTTTTTTATTTTTCTTATTTTTTAAATATCTGACATATTATTTATGTATTTAAAATTATGAAAAATGGAGGAGCATATGCATACAAACAATAATAAAAAAAGTAGATCGAACAGCGAGTATTGGACAAAGAAAAATGAATTAGCTAAAAAAGCAAAACTTCATACTGAAAAAATGAAAGAAAAATATTGCAAAGAAATTGCAGAAGCTATTACCCAGTCGGTAATTTATCGAGATGAAAATGTTCCGGTTTTGCCTTGCAATCCTGATTATTCTGTAAACATCAATATCGTTAATAAGAAAAGTTCAGAAGCAATTTTTATGAATGATGATGTTAAGGATCTTAAGATTGCTGTTTTAAACTTTGCTTCTTATAAAAATCCAGGCGGAAAGTTTTTAAATGGATCAAGTGCTCAGGAAGAAAGTTTGTGTCATGATTCATTTTTATACAATGTGCTTTCAGAAATGCAGGACTATTATGAGGAAAATAAGAGGGAATTGAATTTTGGACTGTATACCAATGCCGCGATTTATACACCGAATGTAATTTTTGAAAATGATGATACTAATCAGAGAAGAGCATGCGATGTTATTACATGCGCAGCACCAAATAAAAATGTTGCACAGGGATATTGCAATGTTTCAGATATGAAAAATCGATTTGAATTAGAAAAAAGAATTGATTTTGTGTTGCAGATTGCAGCTATTAATCAAGTGAAAATTTTGATTTTAGGTGCTTTTGGATGTGGTGTTTTTGGACAGAATGCAACAGAAGTGGCAACAATTTTTAAAGGACTATTAGAAACAAAATACAAGGGATATTTCGATAATGTGATTTTTGCTATTCCGGCTGAAGAAAAGTATTTTAATTTAGACAAATTCCGGGAGGTGTTTTTTGATAAGGATCTTAGACATAATCGAATTTATTGGTCTTTAAGTGTAGAGGATTTTGCTTCTATGATGTCTTTTGTGTTTGCTAGTGCGGGAATTGATTTCATCGGTGTTATACAGGATTTGAATTATCGGTTAAAATATGGCGGTGTAAAGAAAGGTGATGAGAAAAACTTTATTTTTAAGGAAGCAAAAGGGCTGGCAACTCATTCAGAAACATTGCGAAGAGGTATTTATATAAAATTATCAGATACAGATAATCGATATATTGATATTTGGTACAAAAAAGCAAAATAATTGCAAATTATGAAGCACAAGAAACTTGAAAAACTTGAAAAACAAAAAACATTAAGAAAGATAGAGGGAAAATATTATGTTAAATACAGATCTTATTGTAGTAAATACAGTTGTTGATGAGTTAAACAAAAGAGGTTATAAAGCAGAGTTGACGTCTGTTTTTAAAAATGGAATTAAGAAAACACACGTAGTGATTGGAAATGGCGAAGTAAGACCATCGATTGATGTTGATTCTCTTTTAGTAGATGGCACGCATGATATTGATGGAATTATATCAAGAGCTATTGCTATTTACAACAATTCTTTAAGCACATCGTTTGATATTCCTAATATCGCAACATGGAATTATGCTAAAGATCATTTACAGTTATGCTTACAGGGAAAAACGGATGAACCTATTTTAAAGCACCGTTATCTGGATATGGAGGTGTATGTACGCGTTAAGGTATCTGAAGATGGAACATACAAAGTAAAACCGGGAATGTTCAAAGAAATTGGCGAAGATGAGATTTTTGCCAGAGCATTGCTTGCTACAAAAAATAATATCGTTGTAGAAGATATGGGGAAGATGTTAGCAGAAATGATGGGCGGTGCTTTAGACTTTACGGATATTATGGGTTCTTGTCTTCCGATGCCTCAGCCAATCATTATTTCAAATACTGAAAAGACTTTTGGAAGTGCAGGAATTTGTGACAAAGAATTATTAAGTAAAATTGCTAAGGAACATAATAGCAGTTTTGTTATTATTCCATCTTCGATTCATGAATGCATTATTTATTTTGACAATGATCCAAATATGAAGGAATACAATGCAATGGTTCGTGAAATAAACGCAACAGAAGTTGCGCCAGAAGAAGAATTGAGTGACCACGCTTATTTCTTTAACAAGAATACATGCGAGATCTCTTGGTAATGTGTTAACGATATACATATAAAAAGCAAAATACAAAAAGAGAGGCGAAATCGTCTCTCTTTATTTTTAGCGCAATATTTTTCGTTTTGTCAATAATTATAATTTATGCGAAAAAACTTATTTTTTTAGAAATCTGACATATTAAACATAACATTAGAAATGAAAAGGGAAAAGGAGAAAAAAGCTTATGAAGAATAAAAAGTATGGATATACCATTAGCTTTCAGGGAGATGGCTTTGATACAGGAACTATTGACCTTACCGAAGATGAGGCAAAAGTTGTAGCATATGCATTAAATCCGGTCAATTGGAAACATCGAGATACAACATCGTGGAGTCCCATTGTAACATTTGGTATTGAACATCCAACAGAAATTGATGAAGATTTTAATAATCCGGAGGATATTATAATTATCAAAGAGTTCTTGGAGGACTATAAAAATGATATACCAGAAAAGTCTAATAAAGAAATTGATTCGGCATGGAAAAAGTTTTCAAAAAAGGAACATTCAATTTGGCTTAACCCAAATGATTATTGGTTAGATCGGTTTGTGGAATGGCTAGATACGAATGAGCAAAATTAAAAGGAGAAACCAGAATGAATAATGATAATTTTGTATTAGGATTTGTCGCTCCATTTGGAGAGTTTTATGAATGTTTGCCTTTTGAGCATATTAAATTGGCAAATACTTTATTGGAAAAAATGTATAAAGCACAGAATGCAAATTCTGTAGATCGATTATGTCGGCTTGGATGGATTGTCTTAGAAAAAGATTTTGTTGGATTTATTGATGATGATATCCACAATATTTGCCCTTTGACAAATTCTCAGAAACAGTGGTTAAAAGAAAACAGAGAAAAGATGCCAGTATCTCAGCGATTGCTATTAGACAAATGCCTTGAGATAGATGAGATGCTGTATGGCGATAATTAAAGGAAATTAAAAACAAATAATTTCGAAGCTAAGAGACAAAACTCTTAGCTTTTTGTTTTTTTTAAAATTTCTGACATATTAAATATAGATATTAAAAATAATTTTTCGAAAACGGGAGGAAATATCATGGCGAAAGTAAGAGAAGTACCATGCGTATCATATGTATGTAAGGGAGAAACATGTTTAAAAGGACGCAAAAACGTTGAGCACTCTGGTTGTTGTCAGACATGTAAAAAATATTGTCCAAGAAAAACTGGCAATGTCAAAAAAGAGTCTGTAATGCAGAAAAAGAATAAAGCTAAAGAAAAAGAGGCGAAACGCATGATGCGAGAAGTGTATTAAAAATTCTCGCAAGAAAGGAGAAAATGCCATTCTGTTGTTTCATATGGAATGGCTTTTATTGTATGAAACAAAATTTTTTAAAGCTGTGTATTCTTTTAGGTATTGCAAATTTGTTTATATGCCAAAGCATTCCGATAAGCGCAGCACAATTAACTTGTTATACAAAAAATCATCAAACAAATCATTATACTATTAGCAATGAACCTGATTTCTTAGGCGGAGTTTCACAAGATTTATGGCATGCTTTAACAAAAGCGAGACCGGAAAACGGTTTAGCGGAAATAACAAAAAATGGTTTAGAATTAGTTGCAACTGGAATAAATGATGACGTCACCGATATTTCAAAAGAGATATCGGTTCAAAATCAAACTCAAGATCACGAACAAAATCAGAATTATGTAGCCGATTGGGTAGAACCGTCTGGAGCACAATCGATTATGCAAGAGGCTCCTCCGCATGAAATTGATGCGGAAATTATTTATCCACCGGAATATCTAAATCGATGGCATATTTCTTTAACAAATGAAGAAATTGATTTATTAGCAAAAATTGTTTGGATTGAAGCTCGTGGAGAAAGTCAAGAAGGACAAGAAGCAGTAGTTGAGGTTATTTTTAATCGAATGTTAGCAGAAAATTATCCGAATGATTTAATTGGCGTAATAAGCCAATTAGGACAATTTGAAAGTTGGCCTATTGTAGACCAGGCTTTTCCAACTGAAAAAGAGTACATGTCAATAAATGCTGTTTTATATGGAGAAACCAATCTTTTACCGATGAATACAATCTATTTTGCCACAAAACCATTAACAGGAGATGTCGAAACTTCAATAGGGGGACACATATTTTGCAATTAAGCAAAAAATAAAAAGCAAAAAGAAAGGAATTTAGAATGAAGAATAGAAATAGAATTAAAAAGATTATTATTTTTATTATTATTGCCATTTTGTTTGGTCTAGGACAATCCGGAGCAAGAAAACAGGAAAACGCTAAAACGATAAATAGCAATAAAAATACAGTTGAAATAATTAAAAATACGGAAACTACACAAACAATATCTGAAACTGAAAATTTGTATGAGAACAGCACGGAAGAAAACCTTTCAATTGATTTAACAGAGGTAAACACAGAAGAAATGGGATATTACGATATTCCCAAATATGTAGGAGAACCTTATGTAGAAATCAATAATAATCTTCCGTATTTTTCAGATGAAGAATATAGCAAGAAGTCATATGAATATTACAGCAGCCTTGATCAGCATGGAAGAGCCGGAGAAGCAATAGCTTGTATTGGAGAAGACTTGATGCCTACAACAGAAAGAGGAGAAATTGGAATGATTAAACCATCTGGCTGGGTGCAGAATAAATATGACTGGGTTGACGGAAAATATTTATACAATCGTTGTCACCTTATTGGATACCAACTTACAGGAGAGAATGCGAATGAAAGCAATCTAATAACCGGAACTAGGTCTTTTAATGTAGAAGGGATGCTTCCATTTGAGAATGAAGTTGCTGATTATATCCATGAAACCGGAAATCATGTAATGTATAAAGTGACGCCAATATATGATGGAGATGATTTGCTGGCTCAGGGAGTTCAGATACAGGCTATTTCCGTAGAAGATGGCGGTTATGGAGTGTGCTTTAATGTATTCGTTTATAACATGGAACCAGGAGTGATTATCAATTACTCAACAGGAGATAATTGGGCCGAATAGTATAATAAAGCAAAAGAAAAGGACATCAACATAAAGAGATGTCCTTTTTGTATTATAATTATTCCAACAGCAAACATAGTAAAACAATCGAAACAGCTGGAGAATCAATCCCGGCTGTTTTTTTGTTGCAAAAATCTTTTTCTATTTTCTATTTTTCTTCTCATCTGACATATTAAAAGTGAAATCAAAAATATAAAGAAAAAAGGAGAATTTATGAACAGAAATGGAAGTACATAATTTTATTAACGACCGGGAAAATATCCGGGCGACATGTAAAGAACTGAATAAAAAAGATAAAGACTGGCGCTGGGAAGCGATCATAACGGGATCAACTCGCTTGGCTATCCGATGGGAATATATTCATGCACAGAAAAGAAATGTTGGGACATTTGCTATTGTCGCAAAAAATGATGAGATCAACTATTTCGATGAACGCGGATTTAATGTAACAAAAGAAGTCAAAAAATTCCTTCCGGACAAGAAAGAGACTACAGAAGAGGCGATGATCGCATTTCAGAAATGGGCATGGGATAAATAGTTTGGCCGAAAGCCGGAAGATTCAACCAAAGAGTAAAAATAATAGCACAAGGAGATAATTATGGAGAATTTTAAAAATATAAAGAAAAAGAACAGCTTTTTAGGCGAATATACAAAAGTATATAAAGATGAATTGCAAGCAATTGGTGCTATGGGCATTTTTATTGGAATAACATTTTTTAATTATTATTGGACCGTACCGCACCTTTTTGAAGCGGACTCTTCTTTTAAGTCTATTTTTATAAAAGTAGCATTTTCAATACTTCTCACAACATCCGAAATAGCAAGTGTTTGTTTCGCAGCCCTTATGATAATTGCAATCGAGGGGCTTATCTCTAACATTGTTTATGGCATAAAACGTGTTAACCGACTTACCTATTTGCCGTTGACGAAAGAGGAAGAAAAAGCTGTTGGCATTGTAGCTGATTCGGGATCAAAGGATTATTGTTTGCAGTGGATTTATTTTCTTTTTGCAGAAATTTTGTTTGTTGACCAGAAAGATAATGATGCAAAGGCTATTTCTTTAGACATTAAAGCAGCTTTTGCGAATAAGAATCTTATTGGCGAAATAAAGTCTTTAATGAAAGATAATACTTGTATATGCAAATTATTAGAGTGGTTGGCAGATGCCGACAACTTAGAACTTATCGCTCCAGACCGAATGCTTGACGCTGGAAGTTCGCTTAAGGGCCAGACTTGGGAGGAAACGATTTATAATATATCAAAGCGTATTGTGAAAAAATATTATCAATCTTGGTTGAGAAGTTTAGACTGAGCAGTTTAAAGCGGCAGTAATTAATAATTCAGAATCTGCCACTGCGTTAGCGTCGAATGTATAGGTACGGCGGAATTCCTCAGATCTCCGGATCTGAAGCTCTGAGGTTTCCGCCTAATGTTATAAAAAAGGAGAAAAACATGAAGAACAATCTAACTGAGATAAGGAAAAAGAAAAGTTTTTGGCATTTATTCGTAAAAATGAATACGGAGATACAAGTTATTTTTACAGTCGGGAGCATCCCAAAGTTTGTGTAAACCTCCAAACTGGTGTAAGATAAAATTACTCAGTTTGGAGGTTATTTTTATGGCAAGAAGAAAAGACAGCCCACAAAAAGCAGCAATGCGAGAAATGATGCGTGATTATCTGAAGAATAATGATATCAGCATCAAAGACGGCACCGATGTAAACAGTATCATGCGTGACATGATGTCTGTTCTTCTGGAAGGTGCTTTGGATGAGGAATTGGATGAGGAATTAGGTTATTCCAAGTATGACTATCGAAACAAAGAAACAGATAACAGTCGGAATGGGCATTCTAGCAAAACTATGCACACAAGCTATGGAGATATGGATGTAGCTATTCCAAGAGATCGTAGCGGTGAGTATGAGCCTCAGCTAATCAAAAAATATCAGAATACTGTGACTCAGGACATGGAAGAAAAAATCCTTTCCATGTATGCAAAGGGAATGACTACCGGAGATATCGAATCTCACATGCGGGAACTGTATGATATTGATATTTCTGACAGCACTATCAGTCGGATTACAGATAAAATCCTACCAATCGTAAAAGAATGGCAGGAACGTCCGTTGGAAGAAGTGTACGCTGTCGTATTTATGGATGCTATCCACTATCATGTCCGAAGTGAAGGACGAATTGTAAAACGTGCAGTCTACATTGCTCTTGGCATCGATATGAACGGAAAAAAGGATGTTCTTGGTATGTATGTTGGAGAAAACGAAAGCGCCAAGTTCTGGCTCTCCATCATGAATGGACTAAAGAACCGCGGAGTTGAGGATATCCCGATTGCATGTGTGGATGGACTAAATGGACTTCCACAAGCAATTGAAGCTGTTTATCCAAAAACAGAAATCCAGCAGTGTATCATTCATCAGATCCGTAATTCAACGAAGTTTGTTTCCTACAAAGATATCAAAAAACTGATGGCTGATCTGAAGCTTGTATATGCAGCTCCAACGTAAGAAACGGCATTAAATGAATTGGAATTATTCAAAGATAAATGGGATTCCAAGTACCCCAAGATCTATAAATCCTGGCATGATAACTGGGCTACATTATCCACATATTTCAAGTACCCGGAGGCAGTAAGGCGGCTGATTTATACCACCAATGCGATTGAAGGCTTCAACCGTCAGCTTCGGAAAGTAACCAAAAGCAAGACCGTTTTTCCATCGGATGACAGCCTTTTAAAAATGCTGTATCTTGCAACTATGGATATCGCCAAGAAATGGACAGGACACCGGCAGGACTGGGGACAGATCCATTCCCAGCTTGAGATCTATTTTGAAGAACGTCTGGCTGGACGAAACCTGTAAAGCAAGCTTGTTTTAGGCAGGTCTTATTGACATGCCCAAAAACTCCTGTATAATGCAGATATGGGCAGAACCCGGAAAATCGGCTCTGCCCATTTGCAACTATTCACAAATCTTATATCAGCTTTTGTAGTTTACACAAAACTTGAAACGGTCTCGAGTCTTATTATTGTCCTGAAGCAGATTCAGTTTGTCCAAAATCAAATCTTAATTTCTCAGAACTAGGGTGGTAAATAATCATTTCATTATGCATTTTAACCACACCTGTTTTCACGGTTTCTCCAATAATGGCGAAAATATATTCGCAATCTTTTAAAGAAATATTGTCAAAATATACATCCATTTCGTTTTCTTCGCCTATAGATAAT
>ERZ826146.817-NODE-817-length-33920-cov-8.156445_pt1 | contig 33920 bp, 28 predicted proteins | sample MGYA00519857_ERZ826146 | MGnify/ENA primary metagenome ERZ826146 (study PRJEB31778, sample SAMEA3449222) | human gut metagenome | biome: human gut; feature: human-associated habitat; material: faeces | place: United Kingdom | collected 2010/2012 ...
GTTGGTAAGAAAGGAACACGCTGGGGAAGAGCTGGAAAAAGTCGTTCTTGAACGGTTTGTCGCGCTTCGAGGGGTCATGTTCCTGCTCGTAGTTGTAGCTTTCGGTGTTGACTTTCCAGTATTCGCCGCGCAGTCCGGCCATAACGCCCAGCTTGCCGAGCTTTACCGACGCAGTGGCGTACAGCGCGTGGAGGTCCATGTTGTATATGAAGCGGTTGTAATATTCCGTGTCCTCTGTCTGGTTGGCGCCGTCCCAAGACGTCTCGTCGATGTAACTTTCCTGCGGAGAGTTCTCCCGGCTGAAGTTACCCTGGTATCCGGCTTGCAGCGTTATGTTGTCGGTAATGGGGTTCTCGTAGTCGAGTTTCACCTCCCAAGAGCGGTTACGCATGTACATCGGTCGGTTCTGGTAGTCGTATTCCGTGGGCAGCGGCTCGTCGAAATACGTCGTGCTGTCCTGGTAGATGTTGCCTTGGTCCATGCTCCACTTGTTGAAATCGACGGTAAAGTCGAGGTAGTGGCGGTCGGTGAAGTTGTGGCGGTAGTTGAACTCGCCGTAGAACATGCGCATGTCGTTATGCCCCGACGAGTTGCGCAGCATTATGTAGCTGTCTTGCGGGGCGCCTATCGTGCCGTAGTGGTAAGGCGTCACGCCGCCGTTCTTGTGGCTTCCCATCATCATCATGCCCGATATCGACAGCGCGTCCTTGTCAGTTGCGTTGTATGTAAGGCCGGCACGGCTGAATATGTTGTTGCCCATACGGTTGTTCTCGGTGGTGTACGACTGGTACTCGTTGGTGTTCAGGTACTCCTGGTAGCTTGACGAACCGCCGTCGTTGGCACGGTGGCGGTAGCCCACGTTCAGGTATCCTTCCCACCTGCCTACGTTGAAGTTGATGTTGCCGCTGGCGTTGGCGCTGCCCCTCGAGCTGCCTCCGGCCTGCACCGAGCCGTAGTAGCCCGCCGTGCGGTTCTTCTTCAGCACGATGTTAATGATGCCGGCGCCGCCCTCGGCGCTGAACTTTGCCGACGGGTTGTCGATGACCTCTATCCTGTCAATGCTCTCGGCAGGCAGCTGCTGGAGTATCTCGGCGCGGTTGTCGCTGGTCAGTCCGCTGGCCTTGCCGTTGATCCACACCTCCACGCTGGTGTTGCCGCGCAGCGATATGTTGCCCTCCGTGTCGACCTCGACCGACGGGATGTTCTCGAGAACGTCGCTCGCCGCACCGCCGGCGTTGCTTATGTCCTGCGTCACGTCGAACGACTTGCGGTCAACCTCGAGCTTCATGCCCGGGCGCTGCGCCGTCACCGTGACCTCCTGCAGCGTCTGGCTGTCCTCAGAGAGGCTTATTTTCTTAAAATTGGTGTGCTTGTGCTCGGCCTCAAGCGTGAAGCTCTTCACAAGCTCGGTGTAGCCTATGTACGACAGCTTCATGGTGTAGCTGCCGTAGGGCAAACCCGTAACATAGAACAGGCCCTTCTCGTCCGATATTGCACCCTTTACAAATTTCTGCGTGGCCTTGTCGTACACGGCGATGTTGACGAACGGCATCGAGCCGCCCGTAGCCGTGTCTACCACCTTTCCCCTGACGCTGCCTTGCGCATGGCAGAGGACAACGCTCATAACGAGTAGACAAAAAACAATAAGTTTCTTCATAACACTCTATCTGATTGATTAAGCCCCGAAAAGTTTAATTGTTTACATGTTTTTTCACAAATAATTTGGTTTTACGCTCTAAACAGATTACCTTTGCAGCCGGATTGGGGTCTCATAGTTCAATGGATAGAACAAGTCTCTCCTAAAGATTAGATCCGAGTTCGATTCTCGGTGAGACCACTCCTGATTCCTTTCATCTCTGCGCGCAGGCCTAAAGCCCGCGCGTTTTTCGTTTATTACTACCTATATAAATTAAAGCCTAAGGCCAAGCCGCAGACAGAAAATAAAAACACACGCCCCTGCCGTGCGCCGTCCCGACACGGGCTTGCCGACACACAGTCTGCAAGAGGCTGCCTTTTAGGATGCAAAAGGTTATCTTTCGCGTTGCAAAAGACGGCCTTTCGGAAGGCAAAAGACGGCCTTTTATAACCGCTTGAGCATCAATCCGTTACACACACAACAAAATATGACGGCACCGCATGCCTGCGGCCGCTTTCCTGCCACGGGCGGGGAAGCGGTGGAACTGGTGCGTCAAAATATTGTAAAAAAATGTTGTCGCGATTTTACTTTTTGCCGTTTATCTCCTCTTATATATAAGACGCGGTTGAAAAAACGGCGTTTACTAATGCCTTGGTTTTTACTTTGGAGAACTTTCTATTATTTGCCAAAAGAATATATTAAAAGGAGGAAAAGAAAATGAGAACATATTGGGGATCCGATGGAAAATTTAGAGGATGGTCCAGTAATTTTAGTCCTAGCTTTGGAGGATTCTGGATCTTAGCCTTAATCATAGTAGCACTTCTAGTATATATTGTTCCATTTATATGTGGAATAATTAGTTTAATACTTTTTATTTACTGCAACAGAGGTGAGGATAATCTTAAGTATGCCCTATTATTCCTAATGGGTGGAGTAATAACCTACTTTATTTGGAGTTATACTATATGGAATTGATAAACTCTTTTTTAAGTCATAATTCAAGTAAAATTGGATATGATGATCAGGATTGATTGGGAAATAACTTTAGTATAAACCTGTAACAAATACTACGATGAGACCATCAGCAATATTCAAGACGACAATAATGGCCCTCTGCATGGCAATGGCCTGCGGTTCGTGCATAGTCCATAAGGACCATCCGCCACGTCCGCCGCACCACAAGAAGCACAAACCACCGAAGAAGCCTAAGGGCCCGAAGCACCATCCGCCGCACGTATCGGTAGACTACGATAATACCGGCAACACATATTACGCGTGGAACGTGGAATGACAATAACCTACGGGGAGTGCAGCCAAGACACGGCATGCTGACGTCCACGCGGAACGGCAGTATTTTCAGTTCCATTGTTATTCCCTTACGATTGTTTTCACGGCTTTTGTTTCAGCGCGCCGCAGCCTTAGCCATGCGCCAAGGTTGTGGGCGCTGACGTTTTTTGACTGCAATACCGGCGCGAAATACAAATATCCATAAATAACACCTAATAATGTTACAAACATTGCAGTTAAGTACATTTTTAAGTATCTTCGCAATTTGAACAATGAAGCTCGCTACATACATAACAGCATGCCTGCTGGCACTGCTCGCGGCTGCCTGCGGCAGGACTGACGGCGGTGGTGTGAGCCGACGCTCGGCATACTACTGGAGCACGGTGCTCGACATCGACAGCACCAAGCAGGCCTTCATCGACCGCCACGGCATCAGCCGCCTGTACGTAAGGTACTTCGACGTGGTGGCAGGCGAAGACGGAAGCCCCGTGCCCAACGCCACGCTGAGATTCCGCACGGGCGTGCCTGAGGGCGTCGAAGTTGTGCCCGCGGTCTACATCGTCAACGAGTGCATGGCAGCCGACACCACGGGGCTGGCGGGACTCATATTCAAGCGCATATTGCAGATGAACGCCACCAACGACATCGGCGGCGTGAAGGAGATACAGATAGACTGCGACTGGACGCGGCGCACACGCCAGCGCTACTTCGGATTCCTGCGCACGCTGCGCGCCATGGCCGCCGAGAGGGGCGTCAAGGTGTCTGCCACGATACGCCTGCACCAGCTGTCAGAGGGCGCGCCGCCCGTAGACCGTGGCGTGCTGATGATGTACAACACGGGCGACTTCACCGACATCAGTTGCCAAAAGCCCATACTCGACACGCGCGACGCCGCGCCCTACCTGCGCCACCTGGCCGGCTACGGCCTCAAGCTGTCGGCGGCCTACCCCATATACTCGTGGCGCATACTGTTCCGCGGCGGCAGGTACGTGGGCATAATGCACAGGGACGACGACCTGCCCGTGCTGCCGGGCGACTCGATAGTGACGCGCGCGCCGTCGCTCGACGACATAACCACGGCGGCAGGAGCCGTAGGCAGCCGCCGGCCCGACGCCAACAGTGAGATAATACTCTTCGACCTTAGCAAACAGAACGCAACCCGATTTAAACCCGACGACTATGAGAAGATATTTAATTACAGCGATATTTAGTCTGACAGCCGCGGCAGGAGCAATGGCCTGCATGCCCGAACTGCCGTCGCACAACTCATATATGTTCAGCGTATTCCGCCGCGACGCTCTCACATCACCGTTCCGCGAGGATATGAACGACTGGTGGAAACGCTACGGCGGCGAGCCTGAAAGCACAGACGAGAGCTATTATAAATACAACCGTGAGCGGCTCGACAGCATTGCACGCCGCAACGGCGACCGCCAGATGCTACGCTACATGAGTCTGCTCGACGCTTATCTCAACGTAAGCGAGAATATAAGCATGGACACATGGAACTATCCTACGAAACAGGAGCTTGCCTCACGCGACAGCACTCTGCGCGCTCTGCTCGACGCCTGCGAGAAGTACAAGGGCGGACGTATGGACAAACAGTACGCGCTGATGACCATGAGAGCCAACATGCTGCTGGGCCGCGACAAGGCAAACATGCTCTACTGGACGGCTACGGCAAGCAAGCAGCCCGACGGAGTGTGGCGCGAGATGTGCCGTAACATCTACGCACGCGCACTGCTCAACAGCGGACTGCGCCGCCAGGCGTGCGACATCTACGCCGAACAGGGCGACATGCAGAGCATAAAATGGTGTATGCGTAAGTACCGCAACATGGCCGGAATACGCAAAGTTTACTCCGAAAATCCCGACTCGCCCACCCTGCTATACCTTGTTCAGGACCTTGTGAACAATCTTCAGGAGACTCTTGACACGCGCGACGACAGTCCGTTCAGACTGCACACGGGCGGAACTGACATACGCAAAGTGGCCGACAGCGAGGCAAACGAATTTCTGAATTTCGCCGATGAGGTTATAAAAGAGAAGCGCACACAGTCGCCTTGCCTGTGGCAGAGCGCGGCAGCCATGATAGAATATCTTATGGGCAACTATGACGAGGCTTACCGCAGAGCCGCACAGGCTGTCAAGATGGACGGCAGTCAGCGTATGAAAGACAACGCGCGCTGCATACGTATGCTGGCAAAGGCCACCACGATGAAGCTCGAAGGCAGCTCTACGGCATGGCTTACTGACGAGTTCCGCTGGCTCGACAGCAAGATTGAGGAGGAGCGCGGACGCTCAGGCGAATACGCAAACCACTACACTGACGTCAAGGAGCGCATTGCCTACAACGTGCTGGCACCGCGCTACATAGCCGCAGGACGCCCCGAAATGGCGCTCGCGCTCATTGGCATGGCTACCGAAAACGGCTTCAGCTTTGAGACTTCGGGCGACCATACAGCCGACAAGGACTTCAAATGGGGCGGCGACTGGCCGTGGAACCGCGACTATTCATGGGGTAACGAATACTTCGCAGCACTGTCGCAGACGTCTGCCGACACTTTGGCCGCATACTACTCATTCCTTACATCGGCAAAGAGCGACCTGTTCGAGCACTACGTAGCGCAGCAGGTTTACGCCAACAAGGACTATTACAACGACCTTATCGGCACACGATACATGGCCGAAGGACGCTTCGCCGAGGCCGTGCCTTATCTTGAGCGTGTAAGTCTTGACTTCATCTCACGCCAGAACATCAGCTGGTACATGGCCAACAGAAATTACACTGAAGCCCGCTGGTTCAACAGACAGCTGCCCAACACGTATGAGACAGACGGCCCTGACAAGGGCGAACCTAAGGAAAACCTGAAACTGAAGTACTGCAAGGAGATGATTCAGATGCAGTCAAGCTATAACCTCGCGACTGCCGGAGAGCAGAAAGAAGCACAGGCTTACGAGCTTGCGGTGCGCTATTATCAGGCATCGTGCTACGGCGACTGCTGGTTCCTGACACATTACTCGCACAGTGTGAACGACAGCGCACGCGCCGGTGAACTTGACTTCGCTGCCAAAGCGATTGACTATCTCAGACAGAGCAGCCGCTCCGCCAATCTGAACACACAGTACAAATCGCTCTACGCGCTGGCTTTCATCGACATAGAACCGTGGTATGAGGTTACTTACGACAGCGAATACAACCTCGTAATAATTCCTCACACTGCCTCAGCGCAATACAAAGCACTGGCAGCACTGAGCCGCTTCGCACACGAACATCCGCAGAATATCGACCGGTACACAACGCGCTGCGACGTACTTAAACAGTTTGAGAAACTGTCAGAATAAGGCATCGCAGCGCGTTGCGCTGTCATCTTTTATACTAAAAATGAGATTTTATTTCCATATTAGCTGCAAAAATGTTAATTTTGCATGTTTAAAACAACATCTCAAAATATCAGGAAATGTCATCTGTAACAATAAAGAAAGTAAGCAGCAAGAAAGATCTTGAGCGCTTCGTAGACTTTCATTATGACCTGTACGAAGGCTGCGAGCAGGACGTTCCAAACCTGTTCAGCGACGAGATGAACACCCTCGACAAAACAAAGAACGCCGCCTTCGAGTTCAGTGAGGCCGAATATTTCATGGCTTTCTATGAAGACGGACGCATGGCGGGACGCGTGGCCGCCATAATCAACCACCGCGCGAACAAGCGCTGGGGGCGCAAGTGCGTACGCTTCGGCTGGATAGACTTCGTCGACGACATCGAGGTGTCGCGCGCTTTGTTCAATGCCGTCGAGGATTACGGCAAGTCGAAGGGAATGGACGAGATGATAGGTCCGCTCGGATTCACCGACCTCGACCCTGAAGGCATGCTCACAATGGGATTCGACCAGCTCGGCACGATGGCCACGATATACAACTATCCGTACTATCCCGAACACATGGAGAAGCTGGGCGGATTCGAGAAGGACAACGACTACGTGGAGTTCAAGCTCATGGTGCCCGACGAAGTACCGGAGAAATACACCAAGATAGCCGAGATGATACAGAAGCGCTACAACCTGCACGTGCGCAAGCTGACCAAGAAAGACGTGTTCGAGGGCGGCTACGGCAAGAAGATGTTCGACCTTATCAACACCTGCTTCAAAGACCTATACGGCTATTCGGAACTCTCCGAGAAGCAGATAGACCAATACATAAAGATGTACTTCCCCATGGCCGACCTCAGCCTCATCACCGTAGTGGAGGACTGGAACGCCGAGAAGAAGCCCGTTGCCGTTGGCATCACCATACCGTCGCTGGCACGCGCGCTGCAGAAATGCCGTCGCGGAAGGCTCTTCCCGTTCGGCTGGTGGCACGTGTTGCGCGCCCTCAAGGCACACAAGACCGAAGGCGTGGACCTGCTCCTGCTCGGAGTTCTGCCCGAATACCGCATGAAGGGAGCCAACGCCCTTATGTTCTACGACCTCATTCCGCGCTACCAGGCATACGGATTCAAGTGGGGCGAGAGCCAGGTTGAAATGGAAACGAACGAGAATGTGCAGAGCCAGTGGCAATACCTCGAGACAATACTGCACAAGAGAAGACGCTGCTACAAGAAGTGGCTGTAGATTTCCTGCCGGCAAGCCGGCGGGAAATAATTAAAAATTAAAAAGTAAAAATTAAACAGCGCTATTTATGGCTGGCGGTAATCATATCGACTTAAACCCGCTGAAATGGAGTAACAATTAAACAAAGTTGATTATGGCTGACGGCAATAACATTGTGAAAGAAAAGGCGGAGAAATTCGCCATACGCATTGTTAAGTGCAGTAGGTTCATAAGAGATACCAAACGTGAATACTCGCTTGCTGACCAGCTGCTACGTTCCGGCACAAGTATAGGTGCCAATCTTTATGAAGCTGAATTTGCACAAAGCAAAGCCGACTTTATAAGCAAGATGAGCATAGCGCTTAAAGAAGCATCTGAAACCAAATATTGGCTGTAGCTGCTCCACTCGACAGACATACTGGAAGACAAGATTTACTACTCAATGAACACCGACTTGAAGAACATCATAAGTCTTCTTGTTTCAATATTGAGGTCGTTGAAAGGTATAGAAAGCAAGTAACAGCTTACAACGCCACATGAAGCCGCCATCCTGTTTCAACCACGGCGTTTGATTTTTAACTTTTAATTGTTAATTTTGGAATTTTATGAGCGAAGAGAATAAAATTACAACTTCTTATACAGACGAAAACATCAGGCACCTGTCCGACATGGAGCATGTGCGCACCCGTCCCGGAATGTACATCGGACGGTTGGGCGACGGCTCGATGCCGGAAGACGGAATATACGTATTGCTTAAGGAAGTCATCGACAACTCGATAGACGAGTTCAAGATGAAAGCCGGCAAACGGATTGAGATTGACCTTGACGACAACCTCCGGGTAACCGTCCGCGACTATGGGCGCGGCATACCGCAGGGCAAGCTCGTAGAGGCTGTAAGCGTGCTCAACACCGGCGGAAAGTATGACTCAAAGGCGTTCAAAAAGAGCGTCGGCCTCAACGGTGTCGGCATAAAGGCCGTCAATGCGCTTAGCTCCAAGTTTGAGGTGAGGTCTTACCGCGACGGTGTGGTGCGCACGGTGAAGTTCGAAAGGGGCGTTCTTAAAAGCGACGTGACTGAAGACACGCAAGACGAGAACGGTACATACGTGTTCTTCGAGCCCGACAACACGCTGTTCAAGAACTACACTTTCCACAACGACTTCGTCGAAACGATGCTCCGCAACTACACTTACCTTAACACGGGGCTTACCATAATGTTCAACGGTCGTCGCATATTGAGCCGCAACGGACTTGAAGACCTGCTCAACGACACGATGACCACCGACGGCATTTACCCTATAATACACCTCAAGGGTGAAGACATTGAGATAGCGTTCACCCACACCAACCAGTACGGCGAGGAGTACCACTCGTTCGTCAACGGCCAGCACACCACCCAGGGCGGTACGCACCAGAGCGCGTTCAAGGAGCACATAGCCAAGACTATAAAGGAGTTTTTCAACAAGAACTTCGAATATACAGACATACGCAACGGCCTCGTTGCCGCCATCGCCGTAAATGTTGAGGAACCGATGTTCGAGAGCCAGACGAAGATTAAGCTCGGCTCGCTTACCATGAGTCCTGACGGCGTAAGCGTGAACAAGTACGTAGGCGACTTCATAAAGACCGAAGTGGACAACTACCTGCACAAGAACGCCGACGTGGCGGAGGTAATGCTGCAGAAGATACAGGCCTCGGAGAAGGAGCGCAAGGAAATGGCGGGAGTGACGAAGCTGGCACGCGAGCGCGCCAAGAAGGCCAACCTGCACAACCGCAAGCTGCGCGACTGCCGCATACACTTCAGCGACGTGAAGAACGACCGCAAGGAAGAAAGCTCCATATTCATAACCGAGGGCGACTCGGCAAGCGGTTCAATCACCAAGAGCCGCGACGTAAACACGCAGGCTGTGTTCTCGTTGCGAGGCAAGCCGCTCAACTCTTTCGGCCTTACAAAGAAGGTGGTGTACGAGAACGAGGAGTTCAACCTGCTGCAGGCGGCGCTCGACATCGAGGACGGTCTTGACACGCTGCGCTACAACAAGGTGATAGTGGCGACCGATGCCGATGTCGACGGCATGCACATACGCCTGCTGATAATCACTTTCTTCCTGCAATTCTTCCCCGACCTGATAAAGAAAGGCCACGTCTACGTGCTGCAGACGCCGCTCTTCCGCGTAAGGAACAAGCGCACAAAGGTACGCAACAAGAAGGCGCTGGAAGAAGTGAAGGACAAGAAAGGCGACTTCATCACACGCTACTGTTACAGCGAAGACGAACGTCTGAAAGCCATAACGGAGCTTGGCCCCGACCCTGAGATAACACGATTCAAAGGTCTCGGCGAGATAAGCCCCGACGAGTTCCGCAACTTCATAGGCCCCGACATGCGCCTAGAGCAGGTAACCCTGCACAAGACCGACCAGGTGCAGAAGCTCCTGGAATATTACATGGGCAAGAACACGCCCGAGCGCCAGAACTTCATCATTGACAACCTTGTCATCGAGGAAGACCGTCCGGAGGAGGAAGAGGTGTTCTGACAGGCCTGGAAACGGGAACGGCAACGCTCCATACCCATACAAAACGACAAACCAATGAATAAGAAATCATTACCAATCTTACTTATATGCCTATTCGCGTCGCTGCTGCCGGCAACGGCGCAGATAACGCTCGACTTCTCGAAAGACAGTCCCATACGCAAGCTGCAGATAGCCGAAATGGCGATAAACAACCTATACGTCGACTCGGTTGACGAAAAGAAACTCGTCGAGGACGCCATACGCGGAATGCTCGAGAAGCTCGACCCGCACTCGTCTTACTCGGACCCCGAAGAAGTGAAGGCGCTAACCGAACCGCTGCAGGGCAACTTCGAGGGCATAGGCGTTCAGTTCAACATGGTCGACGACACGCTGCTCGTAATCCAGCCCGTATCAAAAGGCCCGTCGGAGAAGGTGGGCATCATGGCGGGCGACCGCATCGTGAGCGTCAACGACACGGCAATAGCCGGCGTTAAGATGAGCCGCGAGGAGATCATGCGCCGCCTGCGCGGTCCCAAAGGTACGAAGGTAAACCTCGGCATAGTGCGCCGCGGAGTGGCTGAAACACTGAAATTCACCGTCAAGCGCGACAAGATACCCGTAAAGAGCGTCGACGCCGTCTACATGATACGTCCCGGCATCGGCTACATAAGGATAGGCAACTTCGGCGCCACGACGTACGACGAGTTCATGCAGGGACTCCAACAGCTGAAAAGCCAGGGCATGACCGACCTCGTACTCGACCTCCAGGACAACGGCGGAGGCTACCTCGAGGCAGCCGTGAAGATAGCCAACGAATTTCTCGAGCGTAAAGACCTCATAGTGTACATGGAGGGACGCCAGGCTCCGCGTGCCGACTATAATGCACAAGGCAACGGCAGCATGCGCCAGGGCCGCGTGTTCGTACTCGTCAACGAGTTCACGGCGTCGGCCGCCGAGATAGTCTCAGGCGCAATACAAGACCACGACCGCGGCACCATAATAGGGCGCCGCACCTTCGGCAAGGGCCTCGTACAGCGCCCCATACCCCTGCCCGACAACTCCATGATACGCCTAACAATAGCCCACTACTATACCCCTTCCGGCCGCTGCATACAGAAGCCTTACACCAAGGGCGACCGCGAGGACTACGCACTCGACTTCGAGAAGCGCCTCAAGCACGGCGAGCTGACCAACCGCGACAGCATACACTTCGCCGACTCGCTGAAGTTCTACACACTGAAGAAGCACCGCCCCGTATACGGCGGAGGCGGTATAATGCCCGACGTGTTCGTGCCGCTCGACACGCTCCAGTACACCAAGTTCCACCGCCAGCTCGTGCTCAAGGGCATAGTAATCAACACCGACCTGCGCTACATCGACAACCACCGCGACCAGCTTAAGTCGCTCTTCCCAACGTTCGAGTCGTTCCGCGACGGATTCCAGGTGCCCCAACAGCTCGTAGACGACGTGCTGAAAGAGGGCGAAAAACAAAAAGTGAAGCCCAAGGACGACGACGAGCTGCAGAAGACGCTGCCTTATCTGAAGACACAGCTCAAAGCCCTGATAGCCCGCGACCTGTTCGACATGAGCGAATACTTCCAAATAATCAACGAGACGAGCGACATCGTGAACAAGGCCATCGAACTTACACAAGCCAAGGAATAAGCCGTCAAGGCACTTGTTTATACATAAAGTCCGGCCGCCGGCCGTTCCGTAACCATACGCGGAACGGCCGGTTGCCGGACTCTTTTTGCACCCTGCACCCAAAACAACAAGCCTGCGGACGGCAAAATGGCGCACGCACACGCCGCACGACTGTTATACAATGTTAAAATTTATGCCCTTCCCATTGCCGTAAGCACAAAATCGCATATCTTTGTAATATCAAAATGATATCAAAATTTATTGTTTAACATAACACCAAAAACCTATGGAAAATCGTGAATTCACCTTTACAGGCACGACGCTCAACGGCATAGCCATGCTCGTGTTCAATCTTCTCATGTATGTTGTCAGCATCGCCCTTATCGTAATGGCGTTCACCACGTTCAGCGGCACGGCTGCCGTCAGCGCAGGCGTGGGCGGCGCAGTGCTGCTTATAGCCAACATGTTCGTCAGCGGCGGCTTCATGCTGGTAGAGCCGGGCGAGGCCCGCGTGATGATGTTCTTCGGCAAATACCGCGGCACGTTCACACAGGCAGGCTACTTCTGGGTAAACCCGTTCTTCTCGGTAAAAAACCTGTCGCTGCGCGCACGCAACCTCGACGCCGAGCCGATAAAGGTTAACGACAAGGCAGGCAACCCCGTAATGATAGGCATGGTGCTGGTGTGGAAGCTCAAGGACACGTACAAGGCAATGTTTGAAATAGACGCGCAGACCATGGCACAGTCAAAGGCTGCCACCGACGCGGCTGCAGCCGGTGCCAAGACTGCCACGATAATGAACGCCTTCGAGAAGTTCGTGCGCATACAGGCGGACGCGGCACTGAGGCAGGTGGCAGGCAGGTACGCCTACGACAACGACGGGCAGGACGACAACGAACTGACCCTGCGCGGCGGTAGCGACGAGATAAACGAGGAACTCGAGCAGAAGATAGACGAGCGCCTGGCAATGGCGGGCATCGAAGTGATAGAGGCACGCATCAACTACCTGGCATACGCGCCCGAGATTGCGGCAGTGATGCTGCGCCGCCAGCAGGCCACCGCGGTAATCTCCGCACGCGAGAAGATTGTCGAGGGAGCCGTGTCGATGGTGAAAATGGCGCTCGACAAGCTGGCTGACGAGGATATAATCGAACTCGACGAGGACAAGAAGGCTGCCATGGTGAGCAACCTGCTCGTTGTACTCTGTGGCGACGACACAGCCCAGCCGGTAATCAACACAGGCACTCTGAACCACTGATGCAGAGCCGACGGCCGTAACCGGCATGACGGCAAGACTGCGTTTTTTGGCACAGACGCAAACACCTGGCAGTCAGTACGTTAGCATACATCTTGCAAAAGGCGGCAAAACGGACTGCAAAAGACGGTCTTTCACCGTGTAAAAGGCCGTCTTTCGCGCTATGAAAGGCGGCAAACGGCACAACCATAATATCTGACCTAAAACCAAAGTGTATGTTCAGAATAAGACTAAGTCAACTCAAGGTGGTTGAAAAATGTATGTTCAGAAGAGGGCTAAGCCGACTCAAGGTGGTTGAATACAGATACAATCCGGCGTTAGAAGGCAAAGCGGACATCGCTGCAGGTGTGCTCGGACTGGCAGTCACGGCGGTCATGTATGCCGCCGGCATGTTCAACAGCTGGATATTCCTTGTTATCTCCTCAGTCCTTTATGCCGGCGTCATGGCATGGGGTGTTTACCTGTGGCGGCTGCGCCGCAAGCCCATGAAGCGCCAGATTACGCTGGGCGGCATTAAGCACAGGCTATATCTGCGCTGCCGGCCGCTCTTCATTATATACTGCCTTGCGGTAAAAATCGTCGACTGGCTTATCGTGATAAGCGTATTAGCGATGCTGGAAAGCGATACCGGGTGGGCAAGTGCATTCTTAGAAGAGCTGTACGCATGGACATTCGTGCTGCCGCTAGCGCTTTACGCCGTGATAATTGAATACCTGACTTACCTCCAGTTTTACCGCATGCCCGAAAATATGCGCAGCATATACCTGTCTGGCGACGGCAACACCGACCTCTATACTGAAGCCTTAAGGCAAATGGGAAAAGATGGCAAAGAAAGAGAATAGCACAAAAAGCTTCGTCCTGCGCGTAGACGCCGACACGATGGCGGCAATAGAGAAATGGGCCGCCGACGAGTTCCGCTCTACCAACGGACAGCTGCAATGGATAATAGCGGAGGCGCTGCGCAAAAGCGGACGCCTGCCCAAAAAGCGCCGCACGGCCGGTGAGGGAAAGGAGGACGAGGCATGACCTACCGCGAACTGTGGCGCACGCTGACGCCCCTCTACGACGAGGGCGAGGCTCGCGCCATAACAGACTATGTGCTCGACGCCGGCTTCGGCATGGGCAAGGCCGACATTATATGCGGAGCGGTTGAGTCGCTGGCGGCGGACGATGCGGCAAAGCTCGAAGGCATATTCAGCAGGCTGCGGTGCGGCGAACCCGTGCAGTACGTCATTGGTTGGGCGGAGTTTGGCGGCAGGCGCTTCAGCGTACGCCCCGGCATACTGATACCGCGCCCCGAAACCGAGGAGCTTTGCGCCCTGATAACCGCCGACAGGCAGGGCTGTCCGTCGTCCAAGATAGTAGACATAGGCACGGGCAGCGGCTGCATAGCCGTTACGCTGGCGCTCGACGTGGCTCAAAGCGACGTGTCGGCGTGGGACATATCGCCAGTCGCGCTCGACGTTGCGCAGGAGAACGCACGGGCTAACGACGCCGCCGTCACCGTTGAGCGGCGTGACGCGCTCAATCTGACGCCATGCGGCGAGCAGTGGGACGTCGTCGTGAGCAATCCGCCATACATCTGCGACAACGAGAAGAAGGACATGGCGGCAAACGTGCTCGACTTCGAGCCTGCCACCGCCCTGTTCGTGCCTGACGACGACCCGCTGCGCTTCTACCGCCCCATAACCGCCTACGCCGCGCTGACGCTGCGCCCCGGCGGCGCGCTCTACTTCGAGCTGAACCCCGTTTACGCCGACGACATAGCCTCAACGGCGCGCGACTGCGGCTTCGCCGATGTCGACATAATCAGCGACTGCTACGGCAAACGGCGCATGATGAGGGCACGTAAAGCCCGCAAGCAATAAAAAAGTAAGAGCCAGCAAACCTGACAAGAATAACAGGCAACCGGCTCCTACGGTTCTATAAGTCCCCTCCCATTAATAAAATTTCTCCCATTACTCCCATCCCTCCCATCAAAAAACAACAACAATGACCGAAGAACAGATATACCAGAAGCTCTCGGCGCTGTGCGCCTCGGCCGAGCATTGCTCATACGAAATGACCGAAAAGATGCGCCGCTGGCAGGTGCCTGACGACATGCAGGCGCGCGTAATGGAGCGGCTCGTCAAAGAACGCTTCGTTGACGACGAGCGCTATTGCCGCTTCTTCGTGCGCGACAAGATACGATACAACAAGTGGGGACGGCGCAAGGTGGAGCAGGCGCTCTACATGAAGCGCATTCCCGCCGACATGCAGGAGCGCGTGCTCGACGAGATAGACCCGCAGGTGTACGCAGACATACTGCGCCCGCTGCTCGCGGCGAAGCGCAAAAGCGTCAAGGCCGAGAGCCAATACGAGCTGAACGGCAAGCTGACACGCTTCGCCTTGGGGCGCGGCTTCACGCCGGACATCATAAGGGAGTGTCTCGGCGATTGCGCCGAAGACTGAGTTTATTTGTGCGGTTTAAGCCGTAAATTGTCAAATTATTCTTACCTTTGCGCTTGATAACATACCCGACAGAAAGGGACTACAATGACAGACAACGACTTTGACATAAGGAGCAACAACATATCGTCGGCCGAGAAGGAGTTTGAGAACGCCCTGAGACCGCTGCGCTTCGGCGACTTCAGCGGCCAGCAGAAGGTCGTGGAGAACCTCGAGGTGTTCGTGGAGGCGGCAAAATACCGCGGCGAACCGCTCGACCACACCCTGCTGCACGGCCCTCCGGGACTGGGCAAGACTACGCTTAGCAACATAATAGCCAACGAACTGGGCGTGGGCTTCAAGCTGACAAGCGGCCCGGTGCTCGACAAGCCGGGCGACCTGGCAGGCATACTGACGTCGCTCGAGCCTAACGACGTGCTCTTCATCGACGAGATTCACCGCCTTTCGCCCGTGGTGGAGGAGTACCTCTACTCGGCAATGGAGGACTACCGCATCGACATAATGATAGACAAGGGGCCGTCGGCGCGCTCGATACAGATTGACCTTAACCCCTTCACTCTTGTAGGGGCTACCACCCGTAGCGGACTGCTCACAGCTCCGCTGCGCGCCCGTTTCGGCATAAACCTGCACCTCGAATACTACGAACCGGAGACGCTCACCAAGATATTGAAGCGCTCTGCCTCGATACTAAAAGTGCCCATCGACGACGACGCGGCGGTGGAGATAGCACGACGCAGCCGCGGCACGCCCCGTATAGCCAACGCCCTGCTGCGCCGCGTGAGGGACTTCGCGCAGGTTAAGGGTACGGGGCGCATTGACACTGACATCGCACGCATAGCCCTGACGGCGCTCAACATAGACCAGTACGGACTGGACGAGATTGACAACAAGATTCTGCTGACCATCATCGACAAGTTCCGCGGAGGCCCGGTAGGCATCACCACCATTGCCACAGCAATAGGCGAGGACGCCGGAACGGTTGAGGAAGTCTACGAGCCGTACCTCATCATGGAAGGCTTCATCAAGCGCACGCCGCGCGGACGCATGGTGACCGAACTGGCATACAAGCACTTCGGACGCAACATGTACGGCTCGGATAGCCTCGAACGCGACCTTTTCAATATATGACAAACAACCACACAACCTGAAACAAGCTGAAAATGAAGACAGGAATATTCGTGGGCAGCTTCGACCCCTTCACCGTAGGACACGACGCAATAGTGCGCCGCGCACTGCCACTGTTCGACAGGATTGTAATAGGAGTCGGCGTAAACGTGAACAAGAAATACATGTACACCGCCGATGTACGTGTAGCCGACATAGCAAGCCTGTACGAGGACGAGCCGCGGATAGAGGTTAAGGCATACAGTGACCTTGCCGTAGACTTCGCCAAGCGCGAAGGGGCAAGGTTTATAATAAAAGGCGTGCGCAGCGTGAAAGACTTTGAGTATGAGCGCGAGCAGGCCGACATAAACCGGCAAATAGGAGGCATTGAGACTGTACTGCTATACGCCGAGCCGCAATACGAAAGCGTATCGTCAAGCATGGTGCGCGAACTCATACACTTCGGCGTGGACGTCAGCCGCTTCATCCCAAAACGAAAAGGCGCGGAGGAATGACGGATAGGCTGCCCGGCAATGACGGACGGCAGCCGCTTCAACCATAAAACACGAAAGAAATGATAACATACAACACCGACGGCGTTAAGATGCCGAAAATCAGGAAACGCGAGACTACGGCGTGGATAAAGGCCGTTGCCGCAAGCTACGGACGCAAGACGGGCGAGGTAGGATACATGTTCGTTGACGACGAGAAGATACTCGAGGTGAACCGCGAATACCTCGGACACGATTATTACACGGACATCATAACCTTCGACTACGACGAAGGCGACACAATAAACGGCGACCTGGTAATCTCGCTCGACACAGTGCGCTCAAATGCGGAAATGCTCGGCAAGGAGTATGACGACGAGCTGCACCGCGTAATAATACACGGCGTGCTGCATCTGTGCGGAATAAACGACAAGGGACCGGGCGAACGCGAGATAATGGAGGCCGCCGAGAACAAGGCTCTGGCCATGCTCGCCGAAATGAAAAAGCAGGCTTGACAGCCTGTCCGGCATACGCAGGGCGGCTTAAAGGCCGCCCTTCATCTTACCGTAAAAGTGTTTCCACAATGGCGCGGCCATGAGGCTTTGGCGTATCTTGTTGCCCGATAGCAGGGCGAACACCTCATCCTCGCCCATAAGATGCACCTCGATGTCCTCCGTGCGGTCGAGATGCTGGCTGCCGGTCTTAACCACTCCCGTGGCAAGGAAGCAGTGGCAGAGGTTGTTCATCGTGCTTGTATTGGCCGAAACGGTCATTATCTCGCTCCACTCGCCGCCGCTGTAGCCCGTCTCCTCCATAAGTTCGCGGCGCGCGGCGTCGACAGGCTGCTCGCCATCCTCGCACACTCCGGCAACTATCTCGAAGTTTGTTTCGCCTATGCCGTGGCGGTACTGGCGTATCAAGACATACTCGCCGCCGTCAGTAACGGCAATAACGTTAATCCAAGTGGGGTATTCAAGCACGTAATACTCGTCGTTGACGACGCCCGTTGGCAGTACCACGGTGTCCTTACGTGCCGTCAGCCATGGCCTTTTTATAAGATACTCGCTCTTTAGTATCTTCCATTTCATGTCTCGTTCCATAATCATTTATCTTTATTTTTGACGCTTACGCCATTCGCACACTACATGCGAATGGCCTGTTACTGCATTTACTTGTCCATAATTCCATTATCTGACGCCAAAAAAAAGGCAGCCGGCGTGCGGAACGCCATGCGCCGTCCTGTTGCCGGATGGGTGAACGACAGCTCCTCGGCATGCAGGCACAGGCGGCTGCCCGTGCCGTGGCCGTAGAGGCGGTCGCCGACTATCGGCGTGCCGAGGCCGGCGGCGTGGGCGCAGTGGACGCGCAGCTGGTGGGTGCGCCCGGTAAGGGGAAACAGCTCTACACGGGCGAAACGGCCGTCATTATCGGTTATCCTGTATTCCGTTACGGCGTCCTTGCCGTTATCGTGGTCTACCTTCTGGTACGGGCGGTCAAGCGGGTCGGGGCGCAGCGGCAGACTGATTGTACCGCTTGCGGGACGGTCGGGCACGCCGTCGAGCAGCGCCACATAGCGCTTCTTGACCTCGCGTGCGGCGAACTGCGCCTGTAGTTTGCGGTAAGTATCTTCGTCGTAAGCCACAAGGAGCAGTCCCGACGTGTCCATATCGAGGCGGTGAGGCAGCATTACACGGGGCTTGCCGGCGCGGCGCAGGCACATCTCGTCGAACACGGACGCCACCACACCCTTGCCAGGCACCGACTTCATGCCCGACGGTTTGTTGACAACGGCAAGCCATTCGTCCTCGTAAACAATCTCGAGCGGCTGGCTTACGCCGCGCTCCACGCTGCCCTTCTCAACGTCGAGCCCCTGCAACATGTGGGTAAGTATGGGCAGGCACTTGCCACGGCAGGCAGGATAGTAGTGCAGATGGTGGCGCACTTCGTGGGCCGGAGACGCTCCCCACCAGAACTCTGCCATGCAGACGGGGCGCAGGCCGTTGAGGTAAGCACACTGCAACAGCTTGGGCGCGCAGCAGTCGCCGGCACCCGAAGGGGGCACGCCGCCGGGCGTCGAGGCAAAGATGGAGCACAGGTCGCGCCGCTCGCCGCGCGCGTCGAGCATGCTGTACCGGCTGAACAGCCAGCGTTGCAGGCTGTCAGACATGGCCTTGCGCTGCGCTTTCAACCTTGAAACATGAGCCTCAACCTCACTGACGGCGGCTTCTGCCTCGTACAGACGCTCCTTGCCGCGCTGGCGTATGCGGCGCAGTTCGGCCTTCATGAACTGGCTTTCGCGTATCATCCGCGCCTCATCATCGGCAGTAACGAGTTCTCCAGAACTGCGACGGGCATCTCGCGCGGCCTTCGCCTCGGCCATCTTGAGCCTGAAATCGTCCTCCTCCGCCTTGTTTTCCTGCTCTATCCGGCTGCGCAAACTTACGGCAGCGGCATAGCGTTCAGAATGGAGAATGGCGTCAATCTGCCTGTTTATGGCTGTTATCTCAGCCTCGTGAGTCTTGAAATAACCGTCGGGCTGCATGGCGTCGAACACCGGCGGAACGAAATAGGCATGGTCGTTGCGGCCGGCAAGCAGTCCGGAATAGGCGGCGAGGAAACCACGCCGGCCGTCGGCAGTCCTTACGACAAGCACGCCGAACATCTTGCCACGGCCGGCATCGGCGCGCAACGCGCCGTCAGACATTATATACCGCTGCACCTCGGCGGCGGCGGCAAGACACAGGGGATGGGGCTCGTAGCAGAACGGGTCGGTAAACCTGGACGGGTCGGCCAGGCTGCTGTCAAGCGGATGAAACATCGGTAACATGGTGCAAACTTACGGAAAAAACATCATTATACCCAAAACCGGCAAGGAAACATACGTTTTTTGCACGGTTAAAGGCACGTAAACCGCCGCAAACGCCATACGCAACCTGTTACGGGAACATGAAAAAAGAGGGGGCGGCCGTTGTTGCCACCACCTCTTTTGCCTATATAGCGGAGCGCAAGGCTACACCTGCCTGATGCCACCCTAACGCCCAAACATGTCGCCTTAAACGGCTGCCTCCTCAAGAATGATGACAGAAGCCGCCTCTAATGTAAATCCATCTTCAGACTCGCTCTCACCCTCGGTTATCAGCAACTGGTTGTTGTTGAACTCAATCTTGACCTCGCCGCTCATAAAATCGTCGTCGAACACATCGGGAGTCCATGAATATTCCAGAATGCCATTGCCCTGGTTGCCCCAGCGCCATGTCGACACGGCCAGCATGTTGTTAGTGTAAAGCACCATGTAAGTGCCTGACTTGCTGAATACAATCTGCTGCGGAGTGTATTCGAACAAGCCCTCGAAGTCTTCATCCGAGAACTCAGGGTCGTTAGCCTGCATCCATTCCTTTATCTTATTGTAAAGTCCTTCCAGCGTCGGTGAAGTCTCGTCAAAGAATGTCTTTCCGTTCAGACGTATGTAATAGCGGAAGCCCTTGATGTCCCATGTACGGCAAATATTGTCTGTCATGCTTCCTGCCTCGGGCGTACCTGCCTTGTTTGCCTCCAGGTCGAACGTCTCGCCGTTGGTCTTTTCGATACGCAGGCTGTAGGCGCTTCCGCCTTCCTGGGTAACGGTGAGCGTTCCGTAACCGTCAAGGGTGTACTCGTTGTCGCCGGTCTTGGTGTATGTGCCGTAGATAATGTCTGACCAGACTACTATTCCGGCCCTTGTCTCAGCCACTTCAGGCTTGAGCTTGCTGCCGGGTGATACCAACAGATTCTTCTTCAACAGTCTTGCCACCGGGCTTGCGGCCTCAGGCGCATAGTTGCCACTGGCGTTCAGGCGGATGATGAAGTTGCCCGCCTCAGTAAGCTCAACAGACTTGTATTCGCTTGAGGCGGAGGTCACCATGAACTTGGCTGCATCAGCCTCATACTTCGGTTTCTCGAAATTTGAAGGAGCTTTGTCGTCATCGTCGTCGTCGCTGCTGCACGACACCATAACACCTGCCGCCAACAAGGCAAGCATCATGAACATACCTTTGCGGAGCAGGCTTAACATGTTTTTCTTTTCCATAATTAAATTGTTATTGGTTAATAATTCAGTTCGCATGAATATTCATATCACAAAATTACGGAAAATCACTTACAGACGGCACCTCTATTTGTTAAAAAAGTACAAACAGGTAACAATACAAAGCAAAATGATACTTGTGCGTACATAAAGTGTAAACATTTAATTTACAGACCATTAAACAAAATATAAGAATGAAGGGAAAAAGCTGGCTGTTGGCAATCCACGGCAAGGCGCATTGCAAAAGGCGGCATTTCAGGCTGCAAAAGACGTCAAACGGGAGGGCAAAAGGTTATCTTTTGAACGCCAAAAGATAACCTTTTGGAAAGCGGCAAAAAAGAAGGCTGCCCCGGCATGGCCAGAGGCAACCTTCTGAATAGCTAATCCACACGTGCGGCACGCATGCCGGCACGATGTGAGGATACGGTTATTTAACAACGAACTTCTTGCCATCCCTGATGTAAACGCCCTGCGGCAGCTTGGTCAAGTCGCCGTCGCGGTCCACCATGCGTCCGTCCACACTGTATACAGGACCGTGGCTTTCAGCCTCGCCTGTAACCACGTCGGATATTCCGGTAGTATCGCCGAACTTGACGTAGTTGGACTCGGCCGACTCGTCGCCCTCTACTGTAGCCGTCACGGCGTAAGTGCCGTCAGTAGCGTTCTCTACGACGAACTCAGTAGTGGTCAGACCTGTCTGCACGGGCGTGCCGTCACGGTATACCGTATAGGTTACGCCGTCGTCACCGGCCTGCATGGGCACAAGTTTCTTAAGCTCCTGGTCGGCTGTCATGAGGGTTGCCGAAATGGCCCAGTTGTAGTCGAAGCTGAAGTCTTCCTTCATCGACTTCCAGTAGCCCGGAGTGGCCGACGACGAGATGAGGTCGCTGTAATAGCTTGCCACGTTAGGTCCGTCGTCGCATACGAGAGGTTTCACGCCGTTGTTGTAAGAGAGGAAGTAGCCTACGCTGATGTCCTGGCCAGCAGGCACTTTGACAGGATTGTCAAGGCGTACGGTGTTGAGACCAACCGCAAGCGTCGACAGGTCGATGTCCTGCATGTAGGCGACGTTGTCGCCGTACATCACTACGGCAGCCGCCGAGAGTACGTTGGTGTCATTGAGGCGGAAGCTGATGTGCGACACTTCCTGTCCTACCTTGTCGGCCATTTCGGCAGCCGGGAACTTGACAACCATGTAGCCTTCGACCACACCGCTGCCCGTCATGCCGAACGCGAGGTACTTGCCGCTGCCGTTGTCGTATGTCAGCACGGGTGCGGCAGTCACGGGCTGCCATGACAGCTTGAGGTTATTGCCTTCGACGGTACCCTGCAGGTTGTAAGGAGCCTGCGTGCGCTGGGCTATCGTATTGGTAAACCTCAGCACGTCGCTCGCCGGCGACTCCCAGCCGTTCTCGTAAACTGTGGTGATGGTGTAGTCGAACACACCGTAGCCGGAGAGGGTTCCGGCATACTCTGTAGCCTCGGTCTCGGTAACGAACTCGCCGTTGCGGTATATGCGGAAGCTCTTTGCCACGGGCTTGCCGTCAGCCTTGGCGGGCGCCTGGTTCATCTTTTGTGACGGTGCAACGCCGAATCCAAGCTCGTCGGCATCGATGTCAGTACGCATGTTTATTGTCATCCTCTCGAGGCTGCTGCCACCCAGAGGCGTGCTGCCAAGGCGTACGGTGCCGGCGGCGGCAGGCTCCTGTCCGCCATTGTCGTCGACGGCAAGAGCGCCGACGATGATGTTCAAGCCGGCAAAGTCTGACGCTATGGTGCTAAGCTTGAGCCATGTACCCGCACCACCGGCCAGGTTGACAACGGCTCCGCCGTCAGCCTCGGGACCCTCGTCAAGGAGAATCGGGCTGCTGCCTGCCGGCAGGGTGGCGTCATAAGCAATGTATATGTCCTTGCCCTCAGGTATCCTGATGTCCTCTCCACCGTCGAGCGTCAGCGTATAAAGCATCTGCGGTTCGATATCGCCCTTGGCGAACTGGCGCTCGTAGAGTACGTCGCCACCGTCGGCAAGCACTTTCAGCTTGAACCCGTCAAGCACGTCGCCGATGCCGAACGTAATCGAATGCAGCTTGTAGCCTGCACACTCGGCAAGCTCTTCCTTGCTGAACTTGGCACCGTACAACAGCGACATCTCCTCGGGGAAGCCTGCTATGTAGGCCGGCGTGCCGTAATGCTTCATCTCGTACGCGCTCGGACTCCAGGTCATGGCAATGTCGGCGCCCTGCTGTTCGTAGTCAACAATGATTGGAGCCTTGTATTCGGCCGGCAGCGAGTATGTAAGATTGGCCGCCACCTCGTTTGAGGTCTTGCCGCCCTCGCCCTTGGCCACCACGGCGTAACGGTATGTTCCGAGGTCGGGCACGTTGTCGGTGAATGTGTTTCCGGACACGTTATCGCCTACCAGCTGGCCGTCGCGGTATACGTCATAGCCCGTCACCTCCTGCGGCTCTGAAGCCTGCTCGCTCAGCGCCTCGACATCGGCGGTAAGCATGAAGTTGCCTGCGATGTCGCCTTCAGACAATGTCTTCCAGTAAGGACTGGACTTATCGAAGCCGTTGCTAGACGGGCTTGAAGTAGAGAACGAGTTGCCCTTGCCCTCCACGGCGGTAGTGTTGTCGACTCCTACCGGGTGGCCGCCCGCCGTGTGTGTATAGTAAAGGCCGAATGCATACTCGTTGCCAAGCTCCATCTTATACGGCGTGGTAAGCGTAAACTTGTTCCACGCATCGGTGGTGACGGCGGCAGTCACATCTTCAGGCACAATCTCGTAATAGTCTATCTTGCCGTTCTTCATGATGAACGGAACGATTGAATTGAGCGTGCCGTCGTTCCTTACATAAGAGTTGATGGCCGTTATCTGGTGGTCGGGGAAGGCTGCAAGGTCGTCAGCGTCAAACTGCTGCACTATCCATACCCTGGGCGACGTGCTCGACGTGCCGCCGATGGATATACCAAGCTCCTTGCCGCTCCATGTCATTTCGGGTCCGCGCTTCAGCGGGGCGCCCCACGTAAGCGTGGCTGAAAGATTGTCGACAGTTGCGGAAATGCCGCTGACGGGCGGCATGTAGCTGTATGCCGACAACGTTTTGGCTTCAACCTCGTCAGACATCTTGTCGCCGCCTTCAGTATAAACGGCCGCCACCTTATATTTATGCAGGCCCTCGGGCTCGCCCGTCAAGGTGTACGCAGTAGCATCGGTAAGCAGTTCGGGATTGACCTTAACGCCGTCGCGGTAAACGTCATAGCCCTGCGGCTGTCCTGTCGCATCGTTGTGCAACATGGCCGTAACGAGGAAATCGCCGGGTGCGTCGGAGTACCACTTCTTACCGTCATAGGAATACAGGTTGCCCTTGCCGTAAGTAGGCTGGCGGTCGCAGATTCCCACAAAACTCATGTTACGACCGCAGTTGAACTTAACGGCAATCACTACCTCCTTGCCTTCGGGGATGGTATAAGGCTCGTCAAACCTGACGTTGCGCCACGAATTCTTCTCGAAGCCTCCGAGGTCGGCCGCCTGTTCGTAAACGGGTTGACCGTCTTCAAACACGACTACCGAAGCCTTGAACACCTCACGATACTCCCAATACCTTACGGAATCAATTTTCTGGCCTGCATAAGCCGCAAGTTCGTCGGCGGTGAACTTGGCGCCGACATAAAACTCAACAGCCCCCTGCGGGTCTTTCAGAACTCCGTCAAGCCCGTTATAGTCTTCGTCGTCATGCCATTGCAGCACGATGTCGTCGGCAGGGGCTTTCCAACTAAGCGACACATCCTGGAATGTCACATCAGCCTTCAACGAATGTGGCTGGCCATTTTGCGCACAAAGCTTGCCTCCGACGATTCCGGAAGCAACCATCAACAATGTGATAGCGCGAAGAAATGTCTTTTTCATAAGGTCGTATAGTTTTAAGATTAGCGGCGGTTAAATAACAAGCAGCCCTACACTTACCCGCTCATGCAAGGTCGCACGGCCGTGCCGGTTGACGCCGCTTTTACCAAAGGGCACAGCCGATAATCATATTTGGCAAATATATGAAATTATTTTTACATTTCAACATTTATTACACAAAAATAATAATTGATTGTGACTACTTTGGAGACAGTATAAATAAGCCCGGCAATAAAATTGTCTCGACAAACATGGAAAATATAACGACTAACGGCATTATCGAGCTTCAGTCAGCAGCCGGATTGGCCCAAAGGCAAGCTAAGCCGGCCTCACGGCGATGAAAAAAGTAAAGGCGCACCTTCGAGGTGCGCCTTTACATATAATATAATCCTGTCAGATGATTATTATTTCAGCTTTGCATATCCGTAGCGTGCAGTCTCGCCGAGCTCTTCCTCGATGCGGATGAGCTGGTTGTACTTGGCCATACGGTCTGTGCGGCTCATAGAACCAGTCTTGATCTGGCCAGAGTTAGTAGCTACAGCGATGTCGGCGATAGTAGTGTCCTCAGTCTCGCCTGAACGGTGAGAAGTAACAGTTGTATAGCCGTGGCGGTGAGCCATCTCGATAGCGTCGAGAGTCTCGGTCAGTGAACCAATCTGGTTAACCTTGATCAGGATAGAGTTTGCAGCACCCATCTTGATACCCTTCTCGAGGAACTTGACGTTAGTTACGAACAGGTCGTCACCAACGAGCTGGCAACGGTCGCCGATAGCGGCTGTCAGCTTAACCCAGTTCTCCCAGTCGTTCTCGTCGAGACCGTCCTCGATAGAGTCGATAGGATACTTGGTGATGAGCTCCTCAAGGTACTTGATCTGCTCCTCTGCAGTGAGTTTCTTACCGTTAGGATCCTTCTTCTTGCCGTCCTTGAGCTGGCGGTAGTCATAATACCACTCGCCGTTCTCGCATACTGCGAACTCGCTGGCTGCGCAGTCCATGGCGATCTTGACGTCCTTGCCCGGCTCGTAGCCAGCGTCCTTGATAGCCTGGCAGATGCTGTCAAGAGCATCCTCGATGCCGTTGAGTGCAGGAGCGAAACCACCCTCGTCACCTACTGCGGTAGAGAGGCCGCGCTTCTTCAACAGTTTTGCAAGTGCGTGGAAAACTTCAGCACCCATGCGGATGGCTTCCTTCTCGTTGGGAGCGCCTACCGGACGGATCATGAACTCCTGGAATGCGATAGGAGCGTCAGAGTGTGCACCACCGTTGATGATGTTCATCATAGGAACGGGCAGGGTGTAAGAGTTGCATCCGCCGATGTAGCGGTACAGAGGCATGTTAAGAGCCTTGGCAGCAGCCTGTGCCGTAGCCAGTGACACGCCGAGGATGGCGTTGGCGCCGAGCTTGCTCTTTGTAGGAGTTCCGTCGAGAGCCAGCATCTTATAGTCGACAGCACGCTGATCGAAAACGCAGTCGCCTTTCAATGCAGGTGCGATAATGGTGTTAACGTTCTCAACAGCCTTGAGCACGCCCTTGCCCAGGTAACGGTTCTTGTCGCCGTCGCGAAGCTCGAGTGCTTCGTTCTCACCCGTAGACGCTCCTGACGGAACGGCTGCACGGCCCATAACGCCGTTTTCAAGGGTTACTTCAACTTCAACTGTAGGATTGCCTCTTGAATCGAGGATTTCTCTTGCATGAACTTTTTCAATCTTCATAATTACCTTTAAGTTTAAAAGAGTCGTAATTTATGTTCTCTTGGTTTTCGACTGCAAAGTTACTGCCAAATGGCAATATATGAAACAATAAAAAGGCTTATTTCCTGCTATTTAATTTTTTTTAATACATGCGCGTACAATATTATAAAGATAGGCTTCATATTGACAAGTCCGTGTGACATCGTGACACGTTGGCGTCCTGCCATTACCGGTACGGGGTGCATGGCAAGATACGTTTAATTCGCAAGCATTGACATTTCATCGTAAACATTAAATATTTTTTACGACACATACGCCGCAAGTACATTTTACTCCTTTTATGAAAAATGATTGTAATTTTTACAATTAGACATCAAAATTACATTTTAAGTATAAAAAAACAATATATTTTTTGCAATTTTAGAAAAAATGAAGTATATTTGCAGAAACGAACGACAAATGTCCATATTACACGTCAACATTCCGGCGGGAATGTAATTCAATATTTTTTAATAACTTAAAACTTAAATTATTATGATCAAACAATTACTTTTCACTTCATTATTGCTCGCACCATGCGCCCAATCCATGGCACAAAGCATTAAGAAGGCCGACAATGTTACGATGTACAGCATTTCGGAGAACGGAAAATACGCCTGCTCAGCCAATGAAGGCGTAGTTGTACTTTGGAACACCGAGAAGGACAACAACACCACGACCTTTGACGACCAGTATTATTACTGCGACGGAGTAAGCAACGACGGAATGATGGCCGGCTCGGTAGGCCCAACGGGTTACGAGCAGCCTATCATCTTCACGACCGGCAAGACCATATACCTGCCCATGCCGGAAGACAGGGAATGGGCTTACGGAAGCGCACGCGGCATCTCGTCGGACGGAAAGTTCGTCTGCGGCCTCCTGTCTGACGCCAGCGTGGACATCATGGACAACACCACCGCCATCATACCTGTTGTTTGGGAGATTGACGGAGACAACATCACATGCACCATCCTGCCCTATGCTGAGAAGGACTTCACAGGACGTTGCCCGCAGGGCTACCACCCGCTGTTGGTATCAGAGAGCAAGAACCGCATCCTCGGACGCCAGATTGACTATTCAGGCTTCGGCGGCGCAATAATAGTTTGGGACCGCACGGCCCCGGGCGAGCCTTGGACTTACACCATCCTTGGCGAAGACCTGCAATATAAAGACGGCCCCGACTTCCCCGAATATCCTGACGAGCCAAAGATCATAGACTACTCGGATTACATGACGGAAGAAGAAATCGCCGCTTACGAAACAGCCTATAACAACTGGTGCAACAACGGCTACGTAGGCAATGCTCCCAAACGTGAAGAATACATCACCGACGAAACAAGAAAAGCTCAATACCTTGAAGCTGTGGAGGAATACAACAAAGCTGCGGAGGAATACAACAACAAGGTTAACGAGTTCTACAACATTTATTACGAACGCAAGAGCGATTACTCTCTCGACCTGTACTCTTTCTCAGGAAGTTTCAACGGCCGCTATGTAGGCTGTCCTGTAACTAAGATGGAGTTCGACGATTACGGCTGGCCTACCGATGTACCATACCCTTGCTACTACGACATTGACGACAACTGCAAACTGACAATCCTGGATGACGAGAAGTATGCAAACTTCGGACTCTCCGGACGCATCAGCGACAACGGCGACCTTGCCGTATCGAAGCCGGCCAGAGCTACAATGTTCGACGCACGCAACTCTTATGTAATAACTGCAGGAGACAACAAGATTGTCAACGTATACGAATACCTGGGCAAAACTAACGAAGGCAAAGTAAACCGCCAGACATTCGCCGACGGAGGACTCGAGTTCTCATGGACAGGTTATGACATGGAAACTTACGAACAGGTTGAAGTAAAAGACTCCATACTCGTAGGAACCTTGCTGCTGTCAGCCGACGGAAAGAATGCCGCAGGCTTCACAACCGACCCGAACACTTTTACAATAACATCTTGGGCACTCAACAGCTTCACCACAACAGGCATCAACACCGCAAAGGTAAGCAAGGCTGAAGCAGTACTCCGTTCAAACATCATCGAGGACGGCGTGATTGAGTTCGTTGCCGACGTTGAGAACGCAGCACTGTTCGACCTGAGCGGAGCAGCACTCTACAGCGGCAAGCCGCAGGGCAGCAGCATCGCAGCACCGGCACAAGAGGGCATCTACATCCTCAAGGCCAAGCTGAAGAACGGAACCGTAAGAACGGACAAGATCGTAGTAAGATAAACCGAAGGGCGCAAGCCCCGACAACACAATAAGCCGCACGCCGAAGCTGCTGACGCAAGCCCGGGCGTGCGGCTTTTCGTATGCGCCATGACCATGCAGCCGGCGCCGCCAGGCGCGCACCCCCCTGGCAGCCAGGCACTTGGCGGCAACGAGCACGGGCGCGCAAAAGCCGGGCGGCAAAAGGTAACCTTTTGCCATGCGGAAGGTAACCTATTGCAACGCAAAACGCCGCCTTTCACCGTGTAAAAAGCAACCTATTGCAAACCGTGGGCAAAGCGCCGCGCAGCCTCGCCTCCGAATTGTATCTTACCGTTAAAATCCGAGTTTTATTTTGCCGTTTATCATAAATGGAGTAACTTTGCAGCCCATTTATAATAAAGTAAAAAGAAATGTCATATTTGTTTTCTTCAGAATCAGTATCGGAAGGGCATCCCGACAAGGTTGCCGACCAGATATCAGACGCCATACTCGACCAGTTCCTGGCTTACGACGACCACGCCCGCGTCGCCGTCGAGACACTCGTCACTACGGGGCAGGTGGTAATAGCGGGCGAAGTGCGCAGCAGCGTCTACATAGACCTGCAGACCATGGCGCGCAAGACCATAAAGAAGATAGGCTACACCAAGTCTGAATACCAGTTCGACGGCGACTCGTGCGGCATACTTAACGCCATACACGAGCAGAGCGACGACATAAACCGCGGCGTGGACAACGGCGACGAGGACGGACAGGGAGCCGGCGACCAGGGCATGATGTTCGGCTACGCGTGCAACGAGACCGAGAACTACATGCCCGTGACGCTCGACCTGGCACACCTGATAATGAGGACCCTTGCCGACATACGCAAGGAAGGCAGGCAGATGACCTACCTGCGCCCCGACTCGAAGAGCCAGGTGACCGTGGAATACAGCGACGAGGGCACGCCCCGGCGCATAACAACCATCGTGGTGTCGACGCAGCACGACGAGTTCGACACCGACGACGAGCGCATGCTGGCGCGCATCAAGGACGACGTGGTCAACATACTCATACCGAGGGTGAAGGAGCAGATACACTCTGACAAGGTGCTCGCCCTGTTCAACGACGACATACAATACCTTGTCAACCCTACGGGCAAGTTCGTAATAGGCGGCCCCAACGGCGACACCGGACTGACCGGCCGCAAGATAATAGTAGACACCTACGGAGGCAAGGGCGCACACGGAGGCGGCGCCTTCTCGGGCAAGGACTCGAGCAAGGTTGACCGCTCGGCAGCCTACGCCGCCCGCCACATAGCCAAGAACATGGTAGCCGCAGGCGTGGCCGACGAGATGCTCGTACAGGTAAGCTACGCCATAGGCAAGGCAGAGCCGCTCAACGTCTACGTAAACACCTACGGCAAGAGCCGCGTAGACATGACCGACGGCGAGATAGCCGCAAAGATATGCCAGATGTTCGACCTGCGCCCCAAGGCCATCGAGCGCAGCCTGAAGCTGCGCCAGCCCATGTACCTCGAGACGGCGGCATACGGCCACATGGGACGCAAGAACGAGGTGGTGAAAAAGACCTTCACCAGCCACTACCACGAGGAGAAGACCATCGAGGTGGAACTCTTCACGTGGGAGAAGCTCGACAAGGTGGACGAGATACGCAAGCAGTTCTTCGGCCGCTGACACACACGCCCGTGACGCCGTGCTGACGCCCCGTGCGGCCGACGGCGTACAGGCACATTAAAATACTACATACACGAACATGATATTCCAGCAGGCAGACTCGACGGCGGCGGCAGGCGCAGCCGTCCGTCAGGACACGGCCCACGCCGGGCAGCCGGCGGGACGCGTGCCCAAACCATACGAGGTGCTGCAGAAGCTGCCGCCCGGCGCCACGCCGGCGCAGCAGGACTCTGCCATACAGGCGGCGTTCCACGTCGAGAACACCCACCTGAGCACCCGCCCCGACACGCTGGGCCTGCCGGGACAGGACAAATGGATAAGCCCGAGGGACGTCAACCTGCCGCAATACTACCGCGAGACGTTCTTCTCGAAAGACTCGCTCTTCTACAGCGAGACGGGCGGCCGCTACGGCGTGGCCGGCGACCCCGTGCCCTACACCATACACGGCGACAACACGCTCACGGCGCTGCTCATAGGCTGCTTCATCGTGGCCATGGTAGCCTTCGCCAACTCGCGCCGCTTCTTCATGCGCCAGGCCAAGTACTTCTTCCGCGAGCCCAACAGCAACACCACCGAGATGACCGAGACCTCGGCCGAGGTGAGGTTCCAGTTCTTCTTCGTATTGCAGGCATGCCTCCTGCTGGCCACGGTGTCGTTCATCTACACCCTGGAGTGCGTTGCCGACACGTTCATACTATCGTCGCAATACCAGCTCGTGGGCATATTCTTCGGCATCTTCGCCGCCTACTTCCTGGTCAAGCTGATAGCCAGCTGGGCCGTCAACAACGTATTCTTCGGCAGGAAGAAGAGCGTGCGCTGGCTCAAGTCGCAACTCTTCGCCACGTCGGTCGAAGGCATAGCCCTGTTCCCCGTGGTGCTGCTTCAGGCATACTTCGACCTGTCGATACAAAAAGCCGTAATTTATGTCATTTTTGTCATAGTAGTATCAAAAATAATGCTGCTGTACAAGAGTTTTGTTATGTTTTTCAGACATAAAAACTTTTTTCTGCAGATTATTTTGTACTTTTGTGCCCTTGAAATAATGCCGTTGCTTTCATTAGGGGGTATACTGGTAAAGGTAGTAGATTATTTGAAAATAAATTTTTAGGATATTGACTGATGGTAAGAAAGATTTTAGTGTCACAACCAAGACCGAGCAGTGATAAGTCACCGTATTTCGAGTTGGAAAAAGATTACGGCGTAGAATTGGTCTTCCGCCCCTTCATAAAAGTAGAAGGACTGTCATCCAAAGATTTCCGCCAGCAGAAAATCAGCATTCTCAACTACACAGCCGTGGTATTCACCTCAAGGCACGCAATAGACAATTACTTCAAGTTGGCGAACGACATGCGCCTCGAGATACCGGAAACGATGAAATACTTCTGCGTGACCGAGACGATAGCCCTGTACATACAGAAATACGTGCAGTACCGCAAGCGCAAGGTGTTCTTCGGCAAGACGGGCAAGATAGACGACCTGCTGCCCACAATGGTGAAACACAAGGCCGAGAAATACCTCATACCGCTGAGCGACGTACACGACGACACCGTGGCGAAGCTGCTTGACGCCAAGAAGCTGAACCACACCGAATGCGTAATGTACCGCACCGTGAGCAACGACTTCACCGAAGAAGAGGTGAAGACCTTCGACTACGACATGTGCATATTCTTCAGCCCGTCGGGCATCAACGCATTCAACACGACCTTCGGCGACTCGATGAACGACAAAGTGGTGGTAGGCACTTTCGGCCCCGCCACCGCCAAGGCGGCACACGACGCCGGCCTGAAAGTAGCGCTTGAAGCCCCCACACAGAAACACCCCTCGATGACAAGCGCGCTGAAAGACTTTCTGGAGAACAACAAGTAAACCCGTACGCTTATGCCGCAACCAGGCGCAAAGACATTCTGCAAGGAAGAGCGGCTGTGCCGCAAGGCCCTCATAGAAAAGCTCTTCCACAAGGAAGGCAGCCGCTCGATGGCAGCATTCCCACTGCGCCTTGTCTACATGAAGTCGCCTGCCGGCGAAGACGGACCCGCGGCACAGATGCTCGTCAGCGTGCCCAAGCGCTGCTTCAAGCGCGCCGTGAAGCGCAACAGGGTGAAACGCCAGGTGCGCGAAGCCTACCGCAAGAACAAGCACATACTGTACGACAAGCTGGAACAGCTCGACGGCACACGGCTGGCAATGGCCTTCATCTGGCTAGACGACAGCCTGTGGGACACGCCGAAAGTGGAACAGAAAGTAACCAACCTCATGCAGAGGCTTGCCGAAAAGCTTGAAAGCAAATGAAAAGCCTCATCGCCAAATTGTCGAAAGCATTGGTATGGCTGCTATGCCTGCCGATACTCTTCTACCAGAAATTTATATCGCCGTTCACACCACCCTCGTGCAGATTCACCCCAACATGCTCGGAATACGCCAGGCAGGCGCTTAAGAAACACGGCCCCGTAAAGGGACTCGCACTAGCCGTATGGCGCATACTGCGCTGCAACCCCTGGGGAGGAAGCGGCTACGACCCCGTACCCTGAACATACAGTCACTACAACCCGCACGGATGACGCCCCGGCGGCCGCAAGGCGACGCCGTACGGCCATACCCGGGAAACATTAACATAGAATACCATACGATGAACAAGAATTTTGTTGAAGAACTCAAGTGGCGCGGCATGCTGAGCCAGATAATGCCCGGCACGGAAGAGCTGTTGATGAAAGAACAGGTAACAGCCTATCTTGGCACCGACCCCACGGCCGACTCGCTGCACATAGGACACCTCTGCGGCGTCATGATGCTGCGCCACCTGCAACGCTGCGGACACAAGCCGATAATACTCGTCGGCGGAGCCACCGGCATGATAGGCGACCCGTCGGGCAAGAGCCAGGAGCGCAACCTGCTCGACGACGAGACCCTGTACCACAACCAGGAGTGCATAAAGGCGCAGGTGGCCAAGTTCCTCGACTTCGGCAACGACGCGCCCAACGCCGCCGAACTGGTCAACAACTACGACTGGATGAAGGACTTCACCTTCCTCAGGTTCGCACGCGAGGTGGGCAAGCACATCACCGTAAACTACATGATGGCCAAGGAGAGCGTGCAGCAGCGCCTCAACGGCGAAGCACGCGACGGCCTCTCGTTCACCGAGTTCACATACCAGTTGCTCCAGGGCTACGACTTCCTCTACCTGTACCAGCACAAAGGATGCAAGCTGCAGCTGGGCGGCAACGACCAGTGGGGCAACATGACCACCGGCACCGAGCTGATACGCCGCACGCTGGGCCCCGAGGCAGAGGCATACGCCCTGACATGCCCGCTGATAACCAAGGCCGACGGCAAGAAGTTCGGCAAGACGGAGAGCGGCAACGTATGGCT
>ERZ826146.824-NODE-824-length-33769-cov-4.983983_pt1 | contig 33769 bp, 56 predicted proteins | sample MGYA00519857_ERZ826146 | MGnify/ENA primary metagenome ERZ826146 (study PRJEB31778, sample SAMEA3449222) | human gut metagenome | biome: human gut; feature: human-associated habitat; material: faeces | place: United Kingdom | collected 2010/2012 ...
TCATTTGTTATGATCTATTTTTCTCGGATAACCTCTACTTCTTTGTTTCAAACTTATACTCCAAAACACCGGCACGACCACCATTCAGAATACGCAATGGTTTACAGTGATGCTATTGAGGACAAGATTGATCTTATCATGGCAGAGCTGAAGCGGAAATATCCGAACCTGTCCAATTACCGCTGGCACGCCATTAAGCTGCTGGAGCAGGATAAGGAAATCTCTGCACGTTATCCGGTCAATATGCCGGATGTGATCGACCGGAACTATGAATCCGACATTATCAATGAGAAGTATGATTTTATCGAGGAAATCATCAGGGAGGTTCTGGTCAATAAGGATCGTCAAGACGCTTTGACGGAAAAGGCAGACCGTGTATTGACGCATAAGTTTTGGAGCATCCCGATTTTCCTCGTTGTCATGGCGGCGGTGTTCTTCCTGACCTTTACCATTGGCGATTGGCTGAAAGGATTCCTAGAATTAGGAATTGAAAGCCTGTCGGCATTGATAAGCGATGGACTGATTGCTGTCGGGGTCAATGAAGTGCTGCGCTCCCTGCTGGTAGACGGCATCATCGCCGGTGTGGGCGGTATCCTGACTTTCCTGCCGAACATTTTCATTCTGTTTCTGGCATTGGCTTTTCTGGAGGACAGCGGATATATGGCCCGTGTTGCGTATGTCATGGAAGGGATTATGAGCAAGCTGGGACTTTCCGGACGGGCATTTATCCCCATGATTTTGGGATTTGGCTGCACTGTTCCGGCAATCATGGCTTCACGGTCTTTGGAAAACCGGCGTGACCGTTTTAAGGTCATGTTGATTACGCCCTTTATGAGTTGCAGCGCCCGTCTGCCAATCTACATCTTGTTTGCCGAGATGTTCTTTCAGGAACGCGCCATGCTCGTGGCCTATTCCATGTACCTGATCGGCCTGGTGGTCGCTATCCTGGTAGCGGCGATCATCCATTTGATTGACCGGAGAAAATCGGAAAATTATCTGCTGATTGAGCTGCCGGAATATAAGGCCCCCAGCGCCAGAACTGTGGCAATCTATGTATGGGAAAAGGTAAAGGACTACCTTACCAAAGCAGGTACTACCATCTTTGTAGCATCTATCCTCATGTGGGTGATCCTGAACTTTGGGCCGCATGGCTATACTACGGAAATGGCAGACAGCTTCGGGTCTATCCTGGGCCATTGGCTTGTACCGATCTTTGCACCGATTGGACTGGGATTCTGGCAGATAGCGGTTGCTCTGATTGCTGGCATCTCTGCAAAAGAGGTTGTGGTGTCCAGTTGTGCCGTTCTGTTTGGGATTCCCAATATCAACTCCGGCGCGGGAATGGATACATTGGTCGGCATCCTGGGTGCAGCCGGTTTTGGACAGCTCAATGCGTTTTGCCTGATGATTTTCTGCCTGCTTTACGTTCCCTGTGCAGCGGCCCTAGCTACAATTCGCAAGGAATCCGGCAGTACAAGGTGGATGCTGTTCTCGGCCCTGTTCCAGTTGGTTGTGGCCTGGGCTGTTACTTTTGTGGTTTATCGTGTTGGACTTTTGCTGTGAGGTATGAATATGACGTTTGGAAAAGTGCTTCGTTCAGCGGCCATTTTATCAGTGGTCGCATTTGGACTTTGGATTTTGAAAAGAGGATCGGAGACCCAAAGCTAATAAGTTGTGAGTTTCCAGTCAGAAAGGAGTTTTAGATGCTTGTTACTGGTATAATCCTTATCGGGATTGTTTTCTATGCAATATGGGCTGTGCGAAAAATCCATAAGAACCGCAAAAATGGTTCTTGTTGTAGCGGCAGTTGTTCCGGTTGTGTAGGAAAGGAATATTGCAGCAAATAAAATCCCGCATATAGCCGATGTTTTCCGTTTTGGAGGGCATCGGCTTTTTCGTATATTTGCACATTCGGCAGGGCTGCACTATAATAGAATTTGCTTTCTGATTGGATTGCACATCCTGCCGATTGGAGCGGTATAAAATGAGAAAAAACTATATAATAAAAGACGCCAGGAGAATCCTGGCAGAACAAATACGAGATAACGGAATGAATACTATGAACAAAAACCCTATCACCAATGCTACGGGGTTATCTGCGATTATTCCAAAAGATAATGACGGATATTGCACCGTCTATAAAATGGACTGTGAGAATGGCCTGGGGCTTATGACAGTCTATCAGGTTTATCCCGGTATCCAGCTTATTTACAATGATTTTGAAGCAACGAGTTGTTATTGGGACGGAACCATTGATAAGAATGTGCTGGAGATCAATCATTGCCGGGAAGGGCGTGAAGGGAGCGTATTGCAAAGCGGTTCCTGCCTGTACCTCGGAGAAGGGGATCTTTCCATTCATACAATGGATAACTGTGCTTCTGAAATGGCCTTTCCTTTGAGACATTATCGCGGAATCTCAGTAGTGCTTGATCTGGAGCTGGTTTCTCAAAATCCGCCTGGAATCCTCGCCGAGAGCGGTATTGGTATTGCAGATTTCAAAAACAAATTTTGTGCCGATGGCGCATGCTTTGTCATGCGGGCCAAGGATGAGATTGAGCATATCTTTTCTGAACTGTATTCCGTACCGGATCGCCTGCAAAAGCCATACTTCATGCTGAAGGTGCAGGAGCTTCTCTTATTCTTGTGTATGGTGGATGTAAATAAAGAAAAGCAGCGAGAGTTATATACTTCTCCCCAGGTGGAGATTGTACGGGACATTCACAAGCGGCTTATCTCCAACTTGCAGGAACGGCCAACGATTGAGGAACTTTCCAAAGAGTATCTTATCAATACGGCAACCTTAAAGGATACGTTCAAGGGAGTTTATGGACAGCCCATTGGAACCTATATGAAAGTGTACCGCATGAAACAGGCCGCTGCTCTGCTTCGCCAGACACAGGCAACCATAGCAGAAATTGCCAGCCAGGTTGGATATGAGAATCAGAGTAAATTTGCAACAGCATTTCGAGATGTCATGAAGATTGCACCGGCTGAATACCGGAAACAAAATAGTGGCGATTGATTGGGCTAGGAAAATTTACGTCTACTGCCGGAGGCAAAATAAAACCAGCAGAAACAAATTGCATTTTGCCCTGCTGGTTTTATTCATAATTTTGCGGATCGGAGGATTTGTAACGTCGGCTGATAAACTGCTCCGCCATACAATCCAGTGTTTTCAAGATAATCTGCCGCTCATCCTCGGTACAGGCCAGAAACTTTCCCATGAAATGCTGTACTTGCTTTTCCTGTTCCGAAGCGTCAGGATAAAACAGCTCATTAGCAGAAATGCCTAATCGCTTGATAAAGGATGCCAGTACATCGTAAGACGGATTTTTCCTGCCCTTTTCAATGTCCTGGAGATGACGAAGCCCTCTGCCGGTTTGATCCGCAAGCTCCTGTTGGGTCAGTCCACATTCTTCTCTTGCATCTCTGAGGCACTGTCCCAAATACACAAATACATCTTCCGGCATGATTGTTCACCTCTATTACATTCTATCGTGCGTAAGGGGAAGTTACCATAACCCAATCACGCGTATTGATATGTGTTTATAATGCACCTTTGAAAGATAAAATATACATAAAAGCCCTGACGGGAGGCCAATAAAAAAAACGCCCTTTCACGGCAGGGCATATTTCCATTACCGCCCGTGACTGCCGTTTGAGGAGTCTACGATGGGCGGTTATTTATTTCAGCAGAATTATGGTTTTCAGGTAGGTGATTACCTAAAAAAATCAATGACCTACCAAAGAGAAATTATACACACGGACACGCGCAATCAAGCGTAAATAATCCGCACAATCGTACAACATATTATACAAAATGCGTCAGACAGCTATTAAGGCCGTCTGACGTTTTTCTTTGTCGATTTTACGGGAATTTTCCCGAACATCCCCGGTGTCGCTCTCCGCCATAGCCATTTCGGTTGCCCTTTGTCCCTAACAACTGAAATGGAGGAAATTATGACCAAGATCAATCTGCGGGAGCAGTATCCCGATTTTTATAAGACCGATTACATTATTGAGGTTCCTGATGAAGTAGCCGCTGTTATGAAAGAGCATGACCGCCTGGAGGCCGCATACCGCCGCCGTACATATTACCACAAGGCGCATTATTCTCTGGATCGCGGAGACGGAATTGAGTATGATGCCCTTTTCGTTTCCATGACCCCTTGTGAGCTGTATGAGCGCAAAGTGACGATGGAGCAGCTTCACGCTGCGATTGCCGCTCTGCCGGACAAGCAGGCCAAGCGCATCTATGCTTACTACTTCCTGGGACTGACAGAATCAGCGATTGCCAAGAGCGAAGGAGTCAGCGTTGCATCGGTCAGCGAATCTATACAGCGCGGCCTTCGGAACATGGAGACTTTCCTTAAAAATCGTCTGTAACGCCCCTGAAAGAAAGGCTCAAAGCCTCACGGTTATTAGAAGGACACGCTATCCTCGTGACCTCAAGATCTTTGAAAACTGAATAGACAGCACAACAGGTACATAACTCATGTACGAGCGAATGTGAAACGCCGCGAAGATGGAGCAGTCAGGGAGGTGATGAAAGAACTGCTTCGGAGCGATCTACGATTTCATAAAACGGATTGTGGCAGATTCGGCGCGATGACTGCATGGGGGCTTAAAGATACTTCCTCACGGCCCGCCAAAGACTTGGGGGGAACCCTGCGGCACACGATACGAACGATGCTGCGGAGTTATGACAGCCGCGCCAGCGGAGACCTGTTGTGTTCCCATCGTCAGGGGGCGTGGCAAATGTGATGAAAGCTGAGTTATATAAATAGGAAGCGTTTGCAGCTTCCTGTTCAAAATCAGATACCATGCGCTGGCAGTTTCGGCTGCCAGCGTATTCATGTGGCTTTGAACAAACACGATGACAAACTTGACAGATTGGAGGAAATATGCTTTATGGAAAAACTTATTACACGAAAAGAAGCAGCAGAAATTTTAGGTATCAGCATTGCAACGCTGGACGCGGCCCGTAACAATGGTCTTATTTCTTATGTGCAATATGTGCAGAATGGCTGTGTGTACTTTACTTCAGCGGGCCTTCAGGAGTATATCGCAAAATGCACCCACAGAGCAAAGCCAGCAGAAAAGAACGCAACTTATCGTAAACCTCGCAGAGCTGGAGTGTGAGCCGGTCCGTATCCTTGTCGAAATCATAATGGTCTGATAAAACATAGATACAGCGCTGGAGTATATTCTTAGGAGGTGGCGGAATTGGCAAAAAGAAAAAGAGCAATTCCACAATACGGTACAGTTACGCTTAACGGCATAGATTATTATAGAACGCGGGTTCAGAACGCAGATGGAAAACTGGTGGCCCTTTACGCGAGAACACCGGAAGAATTATATGATAAAGAGTTGGGAGCATTAGAGCAGATCGACAACGATACATTCTGTCGGAAATCCCCGACGGTTGCAGACTACTGTGAAAAATGGCTTTTGATGCAGTCGGTTCATGTGAGGGCAACCACGCTGATAGATTATACCTCAAAGGTCAGACGGCACATTATAAAAGAACTGGGACAGATGCGGATGGCAGATGTGACACTGGATGACATTCAGCTTGCACTTGTTCCTGTTTCCGAGAAGTCTGCTTCGGTATATAAGTCAGTGGTTATCCTGTATAAATCCATTTTCCGTGCAGCAAAGGAAAGTAAGATTATTGATAACAACCCAACGATTTACCTTACGGCCAAAGGTGGAGGCGTTCCGCAGAAGGACAAAGCTGCATTGACGGATGAACAGGCCGCCAGACTGCTGGATGCCATTCAGGGACTTCCGCCGTATGTATTTGTCATGTTAGGGCTGTATGCAGGATTGCGGCGAGAAGAAATTCTTGCCCTAAAATGGGATTCTGTATATCTGGATGTGGATTGCCCTTATTTAACGGTACGCAGGGCATGGCACACGGAAAATAACAGACCGGTGATTCTGGATGAGCTGAAAACGAAAGCCGCGCATCGAAATATTCCGTTGCCGGTTTGCCTGGCGGACTGTCTGAAAGAGACAAAAGCTAATTCACAGTCAGAATATGTAGTGTCGAACAGAGACGGTGATCCGTTATCCTATACGCAGTTCAAGCGGCTCTGGCAGTATATTGTGACCCGAACTGTCAAGGAGCGTTTCTATTATCGCTACGAGGATGGAAAGCGTGTAAAGCACACGGTTACGCCGGTCCTCGGTGAAAAGGCAGCACATAACGGAAAAGTGATTTACAGCTTAGATTTTGAAGTGACGCCGCACCAGCTGCGGCATACATACATTACGAATCTGATTCATTCGTCCGTAGACCCGAAAACGGTTCAATACCTGGCGGGACATGAGAGCAGTAAAATTACGATGGACATTTACGCAAAGGTCAAATACAACAGACCGGATGAGCTGGTAAGAACAATGGGTGGTGCATTTGCCCAGTGGGATGCAGCACAGGCATCACAATTATAAAGAGCAGGAAACAAAGCTGGAGCGAGGCAAGGATGTCTCGCTCTTTGTTTTACATAATCCGTATCTTTGATTAAGTGGGTGCTTTCTGATAAAAAGAAGGTGTGAATTTAAGAACCCTCATTATCAGGAAAGGAAGATTTGTATGGCTAAGAAAAAACAAAGCGTTCCAGAGTACGGAACGGTTACAAGAAAAGGAACACTGTATTACAGAACCAGAATTACAGATGCCGATGGAAAGCAGGTCAGCTTATATGCGACCACCTGTGAAGAATTATATGAAAAGCAGTTGGAGGCCCGGAGACAGGTGGAGGAGATCATCTTTCACCGAAAGCATCCAACGGTTGCCGAGTATTGTGAGAAATGGCTGCTGATGCAGTCAGCAAAGGTGTCTACGGCCACTATAAAAGGATACAGACAGAATATGAAGAATTATGTCATCAACTCTCTGGGAGATATGTATATGGAGGAAGTGACTGCGGATGATATTCGTCTGGCGCTTGTTCCGCTGTCTCAAAAATCGAAAGGACTGTATGATACGGTAAATATGCTGATTAAGTGTGTGTTTTATTCGGCAGAGCGCAGTCAGCTGATAACCGATAATCCGTGTGTAGGAATTTCAGCAAAGGGCGGAAAAGCATCGAAAAAGAAAGATGCCTTAACAGATCAACAGGTTGCGGTTCTGTTGGATACGGTGAAAGAGCTTCCGCCATATCTTTTTATTATGATTGGTTTGTATTCCGGCTTGCGTCGGGAAGAAATTCTTGCATTGCAATGGGACTGTGTATTCATAGATGAATCCACCCCCATATATTTCTGTGAGACGTGCATGGCGTGCAGAGCATAACAGGCCGGTGATTTCTACCGTCCTAAAGACAAAAGCAGCAAAAAGGGATATTCCCATTCCGAAGTGTCTGGTGGACTGTCTGCGGGAAGCAAAAGCAAATTCCATATCGGAGTATGTGATTGCCGACAGCGAGGGACAGCCGCTTTCCTATTCTCAGTTTACAAGAGTTTGGCAGTATGTAGTTGTTCGTTCTGCAAAAGAGAGAGCCTACTATAAATATGTGAATGGACAGAGCATTAAATATACCGTCAAGCCGACATTAGGAACAACGCAGAGGAACAATCCCAAGATTCGCTATACCCTGAATTTCGATGTAACACCGCACTTGTTGCGGCATACCTACATCACGAATCTGCTCTATGCGGGCGTTGACCCTAAGACAGTTCAGTATTTGGCAGGGCATGAGAATAGTAAGACAACTATGGACATTTACGCGAGGGTCAAGTATAATAAACCAGAGGAACTTTTCGAGGTAGTGAATGATGCTTTGAACCAGGAGAATTTCGATGAAAAATCACCGATTTCTATGGTTAAGGAATAGGACAACCGACAACAGAAAATGCGAAAAAGCCCGTAATATCAAGGAAAAACGCACCATAGAGATGTTTAGTACGGCTTGAAGGCCGCCCGTCGGGCTCCTCAGTTCAGCAAGCGATAATCAAACTTCTGCAAGAGATAAAATCTACCGCTTTTCAGTACGTCTCAGGACGCTGTTTTGCAGGATTTATCGAGGATTTGGAAGCTGTGAGAGTTCCTGTGAAGTGGTGTGCTTGACTGCGTAAGCAGCGAGCAAGTAGCGCACATGGAGCAAATATCGCAAGTGAAAACAAAGGCCTGATTAGCAGGAGATGTATCCGCAAGGAGTACATCTCCTGCTTTTTCGTTATCAGCGTTTTCATTGTATTCTCTTATATTTTGTTGATCGCCTCCACGAGGGTTTCAATGTCCAGGTGAGTGTAAACACGTTCGGTGAGCGTCATTGCACCGGAGTGTCCGACGATCTTTTTGATCATGGTCTGATCTACATGCGCTTCTGTCAGCATGGAGATACAGGTGTGTCTTGTATCATGGGGCTTGTGGTCAAAGCCGACCTGCTCCATGAGGGGTGTAAAATAGCTGTCGTAATAATTTCTGTAATCAAAGTGCTTCTGATCAGGGGTATGGAGAAGGTATTCGCATTGGGAACCTTCGAACCATGCTCTGTAGAACGGGAGCACTTTGTCTGCTATGGGAACTTTTCGCAGGCCGTTCTCCGTCTTGCTGGCGATCACATCGAAGTATTGCTCATCCAGGTGGACATCTTCCTTCTTGAGATCGAGGAATTCGGAGATTCGGCATCCGTTATAGATCAGCATCAGTACGATCTGATAATAAGGATCTTCTGCAAGCTCCCAGAGTCGCTTGACCTCTGCTTTGGTGAATTTATTCCGGCTGAGTTTATCTGGGTTCCTGTCTTTGAACTTGGCGATGTCCACAAACTCAGAATAATCCTTGTTGCAGATGTCATTTTTCATGGCGTAATCATACAGCTGGCTAAACAGGCTTTTCAGTTTCTTCAGGGTAGGATAATTCTTGCCGCAGGTATCCACCACAAACTGGAGGTCTGCCAGCTTCATTTCCTTGAACACCTTATTGTAGAGTGTTCCGCATACCTTATAAGATGCTTCATAGCCTTTAACATTGGAATCAGATATTGTCGGGAATTTTTCCTTCGACCAGCGTTCATAGACCTCCTGAAAGGTTAGCAGAAAGAAACCCTTGCAGAAATCATGCTGGAGCATGGTATCGAATGGGAGCAAAAGGGCGAACACCGGGAACACCTGAGTGTTCTGGAATATAAGCGAGAGCAGCGTACGCAGGAGCTTGCAGAACTGGAACATACCATCCAGCGTGTTCAACAGCAACAGGTTGATATTGAAGCTGTGGAGCAGATCAAAGCAAAGCCACTGCCGTTTTCTTCTAAAGTTTCTATTGAACGAGAAGATTATGAGAAGCTCGCTACGGCGGCAGAAAAGTATGTGGTGCAGGAAAAACAGGAAAGTACGCTGAAAAGGCTGTTGAAGGAAGCAAAGAAAACTATTGCAGACCTGAAAAACACAATTACCGATCTGAAAGCGCAGCTCGCAGCTGCCAAAGCAGAAATCGCCAAGTATAAGTCCGTCCGTGGCGATCTCCGTACCGGACAACTGGAGCAGGAGAACAAAGATCTTCGCAGTAAGCTGCGCCGTTACGAGGAGATCATCGATAGAAACAGCCTATGGGCATATTTCTCCCGTCATAGAGGAAAAACGCACATGAGGGATGATGCCAGATAAGCAAAGCAAGTAAATGATCACTGACAAAGACCAGTTTTTTACGAAAAAAGCTGGTCTTTCGTCAATTAAAGTATCCTCAGCTATTGAGAAAATCGAGATTATGTGCTATACTGATGAAAATTCAGCGTTCGCTGAAATCAATTCACTAAAAACCGATTTCCAAGAAGTGGTTTCATACATAGCAGACGAGGTGTGAAGGATGGCGGTAAGCTATAAAAAATTATGGAAGCTATTGATTGACAGAGACATGAAAAAGAAAGATTTGTGCGCTGCCGCCGGAATCAGTCATGCATCGATGGCAAAATTGGGAAAGAACGAAAATGTTACCACGGATGTGCTTGTAAAAATCTGCACTGCTCTCCAGTGTGACATCGGTGATATTATGGAGTTAACTCCAGAAATTTCTAAGTAAAGGAGGCGAGTACAATGGCTGAACAAGCGCTCAAAAAGGCAATTCCCGTACAGGCAAAACCCATCTTGAAATGGGCCGGCGGAAAGACACAAATGTTAGGCGATCTCATTCCCAAAGTACCCACTTCCTATGGTCGCTATATCGAACCGTTTTTCGGCGGTGGTGCAATGTTTTTTGCGCTTCAACCCGAAAATGCCGTGATTGCTGACAGCAATCCAGAGCTTATCAATATGTATCGTCAGGTCGCAGATCATGTTGATGAAGTAATCAATTACTTAAAGAAATATGAAAACACCAGTGAAATGTTCTATGATGTCCGTAGCCTTGAATGGACAGCCTTGCCGAAGGCAGAAGCAGCTGCAAGAACGATTTTTCTGAATAAGACCTGTTTCAATGGCCTGTACCGAGTCAATAAACAGGGGCAGTTTAATGTTCCCTTTGGAAAATATAAGAATCCCAAAATCTGCGATGAAGAAGGTTTGCGAGCTGCGTCGGAGGTCTTGAAAAAGGCAGAGATCCTGTGCGGAGATTATCTCTTGGTCTTAGAGCATTACGCACAGCCGGGTGACTTTGTTTTCCTCGACCCTCCGTACCTGCCAATCTCTGAATATTCTGATTTCAAGCGTTATACCAAGGAACAGTTTTACGAAGAAGATCATGTGGAACTGGCAAAGATGGTCACGACGCTGCATGAGCGTGGATGCTATGTCATTTTAACAAACTCCAATCATCCGCTGGTACATGAGCTTTATGCGCCGTTTACCATTGATGTAATCCAAACCAAGCGGCACATTTCCTGCAATGGCAGAACAAGAAAGGGCGAGGATGTTATTGTAACAATTCCGCCAAAGCAGCGTACATCGATCAAATTGGTACCGAAGCCGTTACCGGAACAGGTATCTGCATATCCCCCTACCCGTTTTATGGGCTCCAAAAGTAAGTTGCTGTCTGAGATTTGGTCTGTTGCGTCACAGTTCAATGTGAATACTGTGGTAGATTTGTTTTCCGGTTCTGGGATTGTGGGATATATGTTTAAGGCGCAAGGCAAAGCTGTCATCAGCAATGATTACATGGCGATGTCTGCAACATTTACAAAGGCGATGGTTGAGAACAATACGGTTACTTTGCCTTTAGAAGAAGCAGAGCGGCTTCTGGTTTCCCATAAGGAATCTGATCATTTTGTAGCTACAAAATTCCAGGGCTTATACTACACTGACGAAGAAAATGATCTGATTGATACGCTTCGTACCAACATTGCGGCAATCCGTGACCCTTATAAACATGCCATCGCAATGACGGCTCTTATTCGTGCCTGCACAAAGAAGCGTCCGAGAGGTATTTTTACCTATACCGGTCACAGATATGATGATGGACGGAAGGATTTGCAAAAATCCCTTGCAGAACAGTTCCTTGATGCGGTAGAAGCTGTAAACAGTGCTGTATTTGACAATGGAAAGGTGAATCGCTCCAAGCATGGCGATGCCATGGATTTACGAGTTGAACAAGCTGATTTGGTATATATTGATCCACCATATTACTCCCCGCTGTCCGATAACGAATATGTTCGCAGATACCATTTCGTAGAAGGATTGGCCCGTGACTGGAAAGGCGTAGAGATTCAAGAACATACGCAGACGAAGAAGTTCAAATCGTATCCCACACCTTTCTCTACCCGTAAGGGTGCCGCAGATGCGTTTGATAAGCTGTTTAAGAAATTTGCTAACAGTATTTTGATTGTTTCCTATTCCTCCAACAGTCTGCCTACACAGGACGAGATGGTAGCGATCATGGCGAAATATAAGCAGCATGTGGAAGTAATTCCGATAGACTATAAGTATTCTTTCGGCAATCAAAATGAAGCTAAAACCCATAGAAACTCTGTTCAGGAGTACTTATTTGTAGGATATTGATTGGAGATTGCAAAATGAACGAACAGATTGATATTTGGCTGGTAGGTAATACTGGCTTGCGTAACCCCAATCGTATTCAGGATGGTTTCAAGGTGTTTGCCGGTTCTCCGTATGTAGGGAACCTTCACGGCAAAGAAAGTGAAATCGGCTTTATGAATTACCTGAACGAAAAGGGAATTATTCAGAATGAGGATGGAAAAGACGAATCCGGCAGCCATGCGAGAAAATGGCGTTTGATGTTTGCTAAGAACGGATTTATCTACCCTCAAGTCAAAAAGAAGGATGGAACCCAAGAGGATCTTGGTATCCTGGATGATATTACGCCTTTTGGTAGATCGTTTTTGAAAGCCGATACCTATCCTGCGGTACAGGAATGCTATTTGCGGGCAATGAGTGTAGAACAGTTTGCTCTGCCTGATGGAATTCACTATTTCTCCCCTCTGAGATGGCTGCTGGCTATTATGCTGGAGCTTGAAAAGAGAACCGGAACCTCGGAACTCAGCCGCATTGAATTTGCACTTTGGGGACATACCACCAATCCGAGTTACAATCTTTCCGAGGTTGTTGATAACATCCTCGATCTAAGAAAGCGCAGAGAGGCAGCACCCGCAAAGCGTCCATTTGACAAGAAAGAGATTGTTGAGCGTGGAAAGAACTACGACAAGAAAGCCGACAACTTCCTGGATTATAGCGATATGAATATGCGCTACCTCCGAATTTCCGGTGTGCTCCAGCGTAAGGGCAGAGGTTTGATTATTGTTCCTACCAAGCATGTATTGGCTGAGCAGCTTGCCAAGAGCACTGCCAGTGACACTCCGATTATGGAGCAGTATAAACTTCTCTGCAATGGAGCCCCGCTGCCTACTGACAATGTAGAGGTTGCAAAGTCCTTGCTGGATGATCTGATTAAACAGATGAAGGAACGGCATATCGCATTTGACATTTCTGATCTGCCGTTGACCACACCTGCTGAGATCAATATTGCAAGACAGCGGCTTGAAAATATCCTTGCTCAGACGGATGAAATCCAGTATGCCAACGACCAGTGTAATCAGTGGCAAGAAATTGCGGATTATATGTCTCTGCTCATTAAGGGCGGTGGCAAGCTGATTTACGACGAAGATAACGCTATCGAAGTGCCCAAGGACGAAACGCCGGCGTACCTCGAATGGACACTCTGGAGAGCTGCGCTTGCAATCGACCACATGATGAATAAACCGTATGAAGTCCGTGGATTTAAGTTGGATTCTGACTTCATGCCTGTTTCTGCAGCTGGCGGCGGCAAGGGCGATTTGTACTGTGAATTTGATGATTTCACAATTCTCACCGAAGTTACAATGTCCACCTCCTCCCGTCAGGAAGCAATGGAAGGTGAACCTGTCAGACGCCATGTCTCTGATGCAGTATTGAAGTACGAAAAGCCGGTATACGGTATGTTCATCGCTGTCAGAATCGACACCAATACTGCCGAAACATTCCGTCACGGCATTTGGTATGCAAAGGGCGATATGAAGCAGCGCCTGGATATTGTTCCTCTGACGCTGGAGCAGTTCCAGAAATACTTTGTCGCAATGTTTGAAGGTAAACAGGCCAAGCCGGAACATTTGCGTGACCTGATTCTGGAATGTGAAACAAAGCGGGACATCCTGGATGCTCCCGATTGGAAGCAGCATATCAACGCTGTTGTGGCCGAGCGAGCACAAGAGGTCAGAACCGGCATAAAGCGTACGGTTGCTACTGCGCCGATTGTTCCTCCCGGAGCCATGGTCAGACATGTGTCGTTCGGTGTTGGACAGGTTGTTGGATTGCTGGCGTCTTTCCCCGGCTGCCAAGCCAAAACAATGGAATTGCCGTATTTGAGAGGATTGCCAGACGAGGTGTCGATGGAATCCGATGGTAAGACACTCAATCACGAACGATTCGGTAAAGGCTCAGTCTATGCATATATCGTTGTTTTCAACCAATGGATTATGCCGATGTCCTATCCGTCATCTTTCAGTGATAGTTCCCTATTCATCGAATAAGGCTCATTCAGACGCTATAAAATCCAGCATCTATTTGCGCCAAGAAACTATCATATAATCAAGCCATTGTGTGTATACTGTTACTTTAAGAACAACTTTCGAGAGGTGACAGTATGTATTTTGGAGGAAATCACATGAAGAATTTCGATTCACGCACTTATAGTATAAACGATTTTATAGAATGGGATGATCGAGGACAGCTCGAAATATCCCCCAAATTCCAGCGTCGATCTGTATGGTCTCCTCAAGCGAAATCATATTTGATCGACACTATCCTCAAGGATAAACCGCTTCCCAAAATTTTTATCCGGGCCACTACAGATCCTAAGACAAAGAAAACTACCAGAGAAATTGTTGACGGGCAGCAACGCATAAGGACTATTCTTTCTTTTGTGAAGGATGGCTTCAGAATTAGCAAAGTCCATAATGAGGAATTTGGTGGAATGTTATACTCTGAACTTCCAGATGAAGTACAGGGCGAATTTTTGAAGTACGAATTATCAGTTGATTTGTTGCTTGATGTCCAGGACAGAGATATTTTGGATGTTTTCGCCAGATTGAACACATATTCTGTATCGCTGAATAAGCAAGAACTTTTTAATGCGAAGTATTTCGGCTATTTTAAGCAGCTCGTTTACAAACTCAGCGGTGATTTCTATACTTTCTGGACCGAAAATCGCATTTTTACAGATACTAAAATTATGCGAATGGCAGAAGCGGAATTGATGACAGATCTCATTATAGCCGCTTTGGAAGGAATTCAATCTAAAAAATCTGCCGAAAAATACTACTCCAAGTATGATGAGGATTTTGGCTGCAGAAAAGAGATTGAATCCAATATAAAGGGGACGATGGATTTAATTGGCAATCTTTTTGGTTCAACACTGAAAACATCTAATTTCAGAACTGTCCCCAATTTCTATGGCCTCTTTGTTGCGCTCTATCACATGAATTTTGGTATTCCAAATATGGCGTTGCCCAGAAAAGCCATTACGGAGAAAGATATTCCCAAAATTGTTAACACCTTGGAGGATATAAACAGCATTTTTGAAATGGACGAAATTCCAAAGGAGTATTTCGACTTTATCAAATCGACCAAAGATGCTACAACTGATGTACCGGCCAGAACAACCAGATGCAGCTTTATTGTTAACAAGCTGTATGAGAGCATAAGGGATTGATATGCCTAATATTTTGGATGATCATTTGACTAACTTCCGTTCGAAATGTGACTGGGCATTACAGGTATACTTTGATACAGTTTCATTGTTCAACGAAAATCAGGTTAATGGTTTTACTGCAGACATGAAGTAGATGATTATTGAAAACATCATTCTGACTGTCTACAGTTCCTGGGAAAAATTCCTTGAAGATACATTCATTTCATATATGCAAGGTAATATTAGCGAGAACGGAACTGCTATTACTGTCTATGTTTCGCCTACCAGTGATGACCACGCATATAATTTGATAAAGAATGTGACAACTTATCCAGATTGGACAGATGTCAATAAAATAATGATCAATGCAGGGAATTTTTTTGAAAATGGCGGTCCCTTCCAATTGTTGCTTACGTTAAAGGGGGATATAAACGCTGTTAAGAAGATTAGAAACGCCATTGCCCATACATCGAGAAAAGCTCGTGAAGACTTCGAAAACTTAGTGAGAGGAAAAGTAGGACATTTGCCTAACGATATTACTCCAGCTAAGTTCGTTTCCGAGTACAAGACAGGAAACAGACGAGCTGACCCCACTTTTTTCGAATACTATGTTAATTTTCTCAAAGATTCTGCTGCTATGTTGGTAGAATACCAAGCGGATACGGGAGTTTAACTTTATACTGCATAACTGGAATGTCGTAAGTATTGATGTATATCTTACGGAGGGAACATATGAAACATGAGATTATTGACACGGTGCTTAATGTGTCGGATACTGATATCACCTTTGACGGAATCTATGAGAAGCCATATATTCCCATAGAATATATGGCTGATATAAAGAAGGCCAACCTTCTTATCATTCCTAATGAAGGATTTAGAGATGAGGGAGATGTTCTTTTCCCGGAAACCACAAGGGAGTTCTTTGATTTCATCAAAGAAACTGCTGGTGATGATGTTATCGTCGATATAGCAGTTTCAGACGAGGATTTCCAGTGTATTGAGTTACACTCTGCAGCTATTGAGGTAGCGACAATTATTGTTGAATCAGCCCTATTCAGCATAGCTATTAATCTTGTGTCCTCTTTCCTGTATGATCTGATAAAAAAGTATCACAGAAAAGCCGAGGACACATCAGCTAAAGTTAAAATTATTACCGAAGAAACAGATAAGAAGAAAACCAAAATGATCACTTACGAAGGACCTGTTTCCGGTGTAAAAGATACCTTGGACCAAGTAGCTAAAGATTTGTTCTCAAAAGATAAAGTATGACTATTACAGAAATAGAAACCTACTTAGCCCTAAAGCATTCTTCACTGGACGATAGCATTGGCGAAGAAATCGAACAGCTGCGCAAAGATGCCATTTCCCAGCAAAACGAAGAACGAGCAAACTATTGCTGGTGCTTAAAACAGATATATCACCTTCAAAAAGGGTTTATATCCGCTGTAAATTCTCTAAAACTCAAAAATTACGAAGATGCTTGGTGCATGTTTGATCGTGTCGATATAGGTCTAAGCAATTTGGAAAACAATTTTGATACATCCCAGGGCAATGACCAGTATCATCTGCTTTTCATAGCACGGATGATTAAGGAATATCAGAAGCTTTTTCCGTATTGTCATTTTCTCAGTAGAGAGTGCATCATCAAGGCAGAAGAATGTACCATTTGCGGAAAGCCAGTTTCATTACGAAAACCATGTGGACACAAAGTTGGAAAGCTGTACATGGGTGAGTTATGTCTGAGAAAAGTAACCGATATAGAACTGAAAGCATTATGCGTAGTAACAGACCCATTTGATAAATATACTTTCTTACAGATTCCAGATTATGCGTATAATTATGGTATGTTAGAAGAACTCATACGGGAGATTGATGATCCGTACGACGAATTTTCTATAGAGACAATAAAGGTAATAAAGCCGGAATTTAAGTCGATTGGTCGAAATGAATTATGTCCATGTGGTTCTGGGAAAAAGTATAAAAAGTGTCATCTCGGAACCGCAGAAGAATTAATGGATCATCATATTGTGCATATGTCCAAACCCATAGCACGTGCTGATAAATATGTCGGTACCTTTGGTACATGGAAATAAATCAGCCGAGCAGTTATTCACCACCCGGCTGATCGTTGCTATAGTTAATCTTCCATGACTTCCAGCATCATCCGGGCACCAAGCCGAAAGCTGTTCTGGAACAGCAAGCACTCTGCCATGGTTTGATATTCACGAACAGCATCTGTGTATCGAGAAAACAGTTCTTTTTGTTCATCCGTCATGGTTGCCTGTAATTTCTCCTCATTGCTGGAGATCAGGCGAAGTATTTCCTTGTATTCCTTGCTGGCATCGGAATCATATTCCGTGGGTTCAATGTTCCCATACCAGAATTCTTTCAGCAGCTTCATACGGTACCCTCCCCATAGATGACTTCCTGGAGGACGATCTCCTCGGCAGCATTACGGATATTATTCATCCGCTGATAAAGTTTCTGTACCTTTAAGACTTGTTTTTGTATATTTTGTCTAGTAACATCTCCGTTCTTAATTTCACTACGTTTCTTTAAATCTTCGTATTTTCTCGATAGACAACGCTGTTCCCTTTTTAATTGCTTTTCTAACTTTTTTAATCTTGCGGTCTTGTTAATATTCTTCTTCGTGATCCCATTACTGGTTATTACAAAATTCTTAATACCCAAATCAATTCCTAAACCAAAATTATTTAATTGAGATTTCATCATTTCTGGTATATCAATTAAAACGGATACATAATACCTACCTGCTTTCTGTGAGATAGTCCCACTTTTAATAATGTATCCTTGTTTTGGAATGGGAATGTAACCCTTTTCTTTTAATTTAACCCATCCAAGAGTAGGAATATTAATCCTATGTCTTTCACAACGGCAATCTTTTGGATTATTTCTTACAAAATACATTTTCACATCCGACTGACCTTTTTTCTTAAATCTAGGAAATCCACTTTGATGCTTAAAAAATCGTTTAAAAGCCTTGTCAGCATTCATGATGCTTTGCTTAACGGCTTTAGAACTGACTTCTTTAATCCATGAATATTCGGGATTTTCATTTAAGTAAATATTATTTAGCCATTTCTGGAAATCCATGCCTGATACAAATGTCTTTTCAGTTTCATAGACCTCTTTATTGTGAGCAATGTAAAAGTTATATACAAACCTACAAGTCCCAATCGTTTTATTTATTTTGCTTTGCTGTTCCAATGTTGGGCTTATTTCCGTTTTGAAGCTCTTTAGCAATTTCCTCATCCTCCTTTATCTGATTTTTATATTTATTAATCCATATATCGCTCCTTTTATAGTGTTGCGTTAATTTGTTACATATATTTATTCTCTTATTTACAATTCGTTTTCTAATAACTTAATAATCTTAGTTTTTACGTTATCAGAAAATAAACAATTTTTATCAGACTCTAATAAATCTAATACTGTTTGATATGAAATATTGGATGATTTTAATGTGTTAATATAATGTTCTTTGTTCTTGAACCATTTTGTACCAATTTTATATAATTGATTTGAATCACCTATTTCATTTGTTCCTGTAATTTTTACCATTCTTCCCATACTTTTATTCTCCTTTCATTTTTGTTAAATATCTTATTTCACCAGGCACGTCATCCTTGTTATATATTCTCTTTCCATAAATTCTTTCTAATTCGATTAAAACAGAATCACCTTCTAATTCCATTGGATCAAGAGCATATACATTTCTTGTAGGAACAAACACACCTTCTTCTTTTTTATTCTCCACAAACATATCTCTTCTTATATAAATTAGTTTATAGGATTCTAAAACAGATAATCCGTTTTCAACTGTTGAGATAGAGGTATCTAATCCTTTGGCAATTTGAGATTTAGATGGAAAAGAAATCTTAGCAGGTGCAATATCTCCTGGATAATTCATGATAAATTGCTTTATATAGAGATAAATGCCCAATAGAATAGATTTATTAATTTTAGATGAGAGAGAACAGATTTTTTCATATTCAGAAATAGTAATCTGTACAAAACTGTCCTCTGTAAAAAAAACATTACGTTCATAAGATAATTGAAGATAAAATAAATCATTTGGTTTAACAACAAAAATGTCTGTATTACAGCTTGCATAACCTTTGTTTATTAGTTCTGTTTTAATAATTTCTCGAAAATCAGAGTATATGGATTTATTATTTGTTTTTGTAGAATATCCAATTTCTTGTAGCAACTCATTAAGTGTGAGAGTAACTTGTCCAAATGTTTGTACATGTTTTCTTAGATATAATATGATGAGATAGTATTTTAAACCTGAAATACCTTTGTGATTTTTTATTTCTTTTTTTGAAAATCCAACTGATGTTATTTTTTTATCTTTTTCGGATAGATAAATATAGTTGTCGATTTTAATCGCTCCTTTCGTTAAAAAATTCTGTGTGAAAATTTTCCCAAAGATTTAACACTACCTATTAAGTTTGTGTGAAAATTTTCCCAAATGGGTACTTAATTCTGTGTGAAAATTTTCCCAAAAAGTAGGTATATAGTATAAAAGCATAAAGAGTTATATAAAAAAGCATAAATATATAAAAAAGTATAATAACTTCGTAAATGGTCTAACGCCCATTTACTCCGTAAAAATTTGATTGATTGTTATTGGTTGATAATTTTCATTTGGGTGCATATGAGATGTACCTATATGATTATTTTTCATTAATTTTCTCTCTGATTAAGATTCACATATTTATCACTAAATTCAGTATTGAAGACTGGCAATCTATCATGGTACTGTTCATATATTTCTTTACCAGACATGTGAGTTGTATATTTCCATCCATTAGGTAATTGTTTATAAATAGTTTTGTCATCTACAATACTTTTTTCTTCACTGAATCTATCACCTATCTTGCCGCAAATAGAACAGTAGCTAAGTAATTGTATAGCAAGATTATCCTTTCCCATGAAAGAAAATTTATATCTGATAATACATTCTTCATATTGATGTTTGTGTTTTGATTTCTTTTTAACTTTGGATATGTTACTTCCTGTGTTTTTTCTGTACTTTGGTATTTCCTGATCAAAATTATTCATTATTATTCCTTTCGATGATAAATTGGTTGTATAATAGATTTTTTATTTGGTATTAAAATCTTGTTGTGAATTCAGTAATTTCCTATGGATAGGATAGTGATTAGATTATAATAATTGGGTTATCTTCATCTGGTAATGGTAAATTAAATGTACTAGGTTTTATCATTTGTATTAGAGTGATACATCTGTAGTACATTACTTCTGTTGTTGATTTTAATTTACGGCTATTCCCTTTGTAAGATTCTAACACTGTTGGTTGAAAGAGATACATTGCTAATGATGAATCTCTTTTGATTGCTTCTAATACTGTTGGTTTTATGTATACCTTAAATATAAATTCTATTGGAAGTAACGAAACTTGAATATTTCCTCTTCTGTAACATGAATTGTAATATGAACTAAGTGCGTCTAATTTTGTTTCATGTTTAGATTTATCATAGTGTCCTTTGCAAATCAGAATTATATCTGTCATTGTTTTATTATCCATTTTTATGTCCTCCTTGATAATTGATAGTTATTTATTCTCTATTTTTACACATCTATTAATATAATTATTGTAACCTGCCTGAAGAATTGCTTCGGTTTCTTCTATGATTTGATAAAAGAAGCTTGGCTTCTTGTAATAAATTCCTTTTTCTTTATCTATAGGAACATGATCTATTTTAGTCTTTGAGTTTTCTTTTATTAAATGATAGATTGTCATATCTTCATCAGTAACTACACCTTCAATATATCTTCTAGTAAGCCTGTTTATAATATGATCACTGTGGGTTTCAACTATTGTTATCTGTGATCGGTTCATTAATTCAATTATTTTGTCGGCTATCTCTAATTGTAGAATAGGATGTAATGCACATTCTGGCTGCTCTAATATAACTACACTATTGATCATAATATTATGTTCTATATCTGCCAAAGCAATAGAGCATTCTTTCCATTTAAAATATTGTGCTGAAGAGTATTGTGATCGACATTGTTGTAGAATTGTTGTTTTACCAGTATTGTTACAACCAGTTAATACTGTTAATGGTGTTAAATTTAATGTTTGTGTTTCAAAATATGTAGGTAGCTGTGTTTTAAATGTTGACATAGTATTATGTTCCTTTCTGTTGATTAATCTTTCTTATTTTTATTCTCTGTTTGTGTTGACATATATTTAGTAATTGATATGGTCTATCCCAAAATTATTTTCTTGCTACGCTGCGAAAATACCATCCCTTATCAAAGGGACTATTTTTATACTGGCGTATGTCATTACATTCTTTATATGAAGTTATGGGAACTAAATCGATCGTTTTGAGGGTAAATTTCTATTTTTATATCTTTGTTGATAGATTGGTAGGGTAGAAGATAAAATTGATTTTTGTGTCGATTTGATGCGAATTAGTCAAGTAATTATGTTTTAAATAAAAATAAGACAGTGCAATTACTGTCTTAATAGTTTTGTGTATAGTTTTATGGTAGCCCCTATATGGAGATTATATGATTTGGAATTTTTACTGGAAAAATCGTTATCGGTAAAAGTGCTTATAAATAAGGAAGATTTTGAATTTGTGGGTGGATTTTTGGTGAGATGGGAGTTTGATTTTGGGTTGTGAAGTGGCTGAAATGCTTGATTTTAATAGGATTTTACGATATGGGATACGATAAAGGGGTTTAATGAGTGAAATTTAGGATTTTGCTTGATTTTGTTGGGATTTTGATGATTAGAGAGAGGATGGATTTTTGAGTTGGTATGTGGATGAATCTGCTATATGAATTTCAGAAAAGACAAGCAGCGATTCTAGTTTTTGCTACCCCCTATATCCTTAAAGCTACGGTATTTCTATATTTTTCCGCAGAATCTCAATAGAACAAACGTTTTATAAAATCATCCTGGATTCTCAGAGCAGAACAAACTCGAACAAGTGTTTGAATTATAATTTTATCGTCATTTTTAAAATTTATTATTGACAATCACTTTATAAGGTGATAATATACATAATATCAACAGACGAAAAACAACTTTATAAAGTTTTTAAAGATTTTTCTAATAAACTGTTGACAACCACTTTTTAAAGTGGTATTATAAATACAACGAAAAGAGGTGATGTAATAATTGAAAAATTCATAATTCAAGAATTAAAAATTGTAATAGGGCTTCTACTGAATGGTAACACTCAGCAGGCTATAGAATCCATAAAGGATATTATAGCATACTTGGAAGATTATTCTAACAAGTAAAGCCCAGTTGATAACTAGAAAAGATATTCTAGCACCGTCACAAGTCTATTATATCAATTCTAGTTATCAATTACAATCCCACAACAGGAAAAAACAATTTTATATCTTTTCTATAGGTACTCTGGAATAGTCCTAGACGTTTCAAGAAAAGACTATAGCAGGTTATAAGATTCTAGCGTAGTCACTCATTGAGTTTGACGCTATACAAATTGAATAAAAGTGGTTATAAGGTTTAACCCGTAAAAACCTATAGGACAGTGACTTGACTAGCAATCATAACTAAACATTTTCGTTTAGTGTCCTCACCCAGCCGGCAACGTCTGGAAGATAGCAGAAAAGCTATAAGTTAACCGCTCAATCGCTAGATTATATTCTAGGTGTGGTCAATGACGCGAGAGAGTAGGAACGACAGGGTGAAAAACCTTGTATGAAATAAAAATCTCAATCGATAATAGCACGGTTGACGGTGTGAAGTCGATAACCAAGCTAATAGCACCGAAAAGATAAAAGCATAATAGTTATATATTTTTAACCGGATAAAGGGTAACACCTCCGGTTATTTTTATTTTAGTAGGGTAATGCCTGCAATATAAAAATACTTGTAAAAATATATAACTCCCTTATGTGGCTATAAAAAGTTGTACATAGTAAAAAGGCTGGAATAAATCTATCTAAAAAACATTGGAATGCACTATAAAGAGCCTACTTTTTAGGATAAAAATAATAATATAGATAGTTTGCGTCATTGTAACATTAGCTCTAGTATCCAGCCTTTCATAGTGTGCACAACACATTAAAATAGATGAAAGAAGGTCGTTTATTATGAAAATGTATAAAGTATATGTTAATGGTAACTATGTAGGAAGTCAGGAGTTTACACCAAACGAAGTATCAAAAATTAATAATGATGCATCAATCATATTAAAATAGTCGAAACTAGGCTCATGCCTAGTCTATGCAAGATAGCAACTTGCATACTGACGATGACAAGCCACCACATTACACAATAATTTTATTTATATGAAGGAGGTTGTTCACTATGAAGAACACAACATTATCAATCAATTTCTATTCAGCAACTATCAACGAAGCACTCAAAAACGAGTTTATGCAGGCAATCAATCATGAGTTAGCAGGAATGAACATTGAGTCTCTCAATGACTCTATTTCACGGTTAGAGAAGCAGGCTTCATCTATTCAGAAGGATATTGACGACAACGGGGATGATGAAGCAGGCACTAAACAGAAGAAACTTGACGGTATCAATGCGACTATTGCAGATAATAAAGATGCACGGACTAAGTGCGAGAAATCACAGGCTCAGACTCTCGATATTTATAACAAGGTTGTATCTGCCATGTCTGAGAAAAACAAGGATCATTTTGGCAATAACAAGGATGTAGTGCGTACTGTCTTACGAGTATTAGCCACATGGGATAACTCTAAGTTGGTGAAGTATGCAATTATTCCTGCTTTCCAGTCACCTGCACTTTATGAAGCACTCGAAACAATTCATATCACAAGTAAAGCCAATGAGAACGGTGAGTTGTCTATGACTAACGATGTCAAGGAAGCATATAAGAAGGCTTCGCAGGAACTTGAAACAATCATCAAGACAACTTTCAGTTTGCCTTTTGAAACTCCATATACAGACAAGACAAGGGTAAAACTTACAGCAGAAGATAAGAAGTTACTTAATGATTGCTACATCCGTGGATTCTCTAACAAGTTCGATACAGACGATGACGGAAAAGTAACATTTAAAAAGCGTCAGATTAACACACTTGTAAAGGCTAAGAAGAATAAGAAGACGCAGGAAGTAACATATGATTATTCAGGACTTGCAAGCACTATCAGCAACATTGTAATCAAGCATTACTTCGCATAATGTAACTCAAAATATATAGTATAAAAGGGCAAGGGTTAAACTTTGCCCTTTTAATAGTGTATATTTTAATACAACGTAAATATAAGGAGGCAAAATGGATATGCAAATTTATAAAGCACTTAACACGGAAGTCTTGCATAATAAAGAATTTCGTATGGGTTCTATTATTCTGCAACTTGACAACAAAATGATATTTGTATGTAATAAATTTCATCATTCACGCAAGTACGATTTAGAACTAACTGTATGGCTGCCAACCGAAAAGAAATGGGTTCGCACATATACAAAGAACAAATATACGGAAATGATGTGGGATTATTTTCATGCCCATACTAATAATAGAACTCGTAAAGCATACAAGGCAAATTATGAAAGTATGATGGATCATGATCGTAGACATAAAGGTGGTGGAGGTGGATCACGCATTTATAACGGAAGTATTACTGATTATGAATGCTCAAGCAATCCTTTACACGATTTTAGAAGATGTTATAATTAAAAAACGGAGGTATAATTATGAATAACGAAAACAAGAAAAAATTTGAAGCAAATATCAAGGCAATCAACAGAGATTTAGCCAAAATTGCAGAAGGCAAATTACCAACAGATGAATTGGTAAAAATGCAGTTTCAAGCTATCAAAATTTTAATTGATGATTGCGAAAAATTAGTAATTGAAAAATAATTATGCATTGACAAACACTTTATAAAGTGGTACGATGTAAAATAACTAAAGGAGGGAAAACATGATTGTATATTCAAAACTCGCCACTTTATTAAAAGATAAAAAAATGGCTTGGAAAGATTTATGTAAATCTGGAATAGCAGCAAATACACCACAAAAATTTTCGCAAAATAGACCAATATCAACAGAAAGTCTAAATAAAGTCTGCGAATATCTCCATGTCCAGCCTTCAGAAATTATGGAATGGATACCAGATGCAGAATATAATAAGGCAAATGAAGAAATTGCCTCAATCGAGCAGCAAATAGCAGAACTTGAGGCAAAGAAAAAGCAATTACAAGGCAAATAATAATGCGTCATAAACGCACCAAAAGCACCCATCCTCCAATAGGGTGCTATTTTTATACCCAAAAAATAAATAGTATCCAGTCAAAAAGGCAGAGTAAAAAAATACTCTGTCTTTTTTAGTGCATACTATTAGCACAAAATAAAACAAAAAAGGAGAGTTGATTAAAATGGCAAAGGTAAACATAGTATGGAAGGGAATGTATGTAGGCACAGAAAAGATGTCTACCGATCAGATCCGCAAAGCAGAATATGCAGGGTTTACAATTACATACGCAGAATAAATCTGTGTACGGATAGTGAGTTCGATTATAACTCACACAACTACGGATGCAGATTTAAAGGCAAATGTAGTTATTACATAGTAAAAGGCAGACTATTTCGGTCTGCCTCAATCCCAAGAACACAAAATGAATTGAATAAAACATATTTGTGTTGCACACAAATTATAAACGATTCAAACGCAAATTACAAGAGCGAATAATAAGGAGGAAGCAATTATGGCAAACTGGGCAAGAGAAATCATGGTGTTGGCAAATGATTTTTGTTTAAACACATCAAAGGCAAAAGAAATTATTAAGCAGGTAGACAATTTATCTGTTCCAAACGGAAAGATGGAAGATTCATGGAAATATGACAGAGCATATTCACGGCTTAAACCAATGATTATGTCTGCATAGAAGGGAGATAAAAAGGCAAAATTATTTTAAGCGACTGCAATTAAGTAGTCGCTATTTTAATTAAAAGAAAGGTTAAAAAGGTGAATATTATGTGTAAGAGAGTTTATTTAACAGCAAAAGAGGCAGAAACGGAAATGCAGGAATTACGGAATAAAGAAGGTTTTACTGGAAAAATGGAAACCGATTATATTTCACGGATGATTAAGGATGCAAAGCGAAACTCCATGATCGGAGACAAGCTTCAGCTTGTAGTAGATCCAATGTATATCCACATTCCTGAATGGCAGAGAAGATTAAAACTTGCTAGAGCATACACAATCGGAAACACATATAACAAGTATAAATGGGATGTTCCGAAGGTACTGTTCCACAAAGGCAGACTGTATGTTATTGATGGTCAGCACAGAATATATGGCGCATTTAAAGCAAAAATGGATGCTGTTGTCGTAGAAATCATGGAATGTTCACTTGAAGAAGCGATTGATTTGTTTATTAATCAGTCCCAAGATAGAGCAAAAATGCAACCAATGGACATTTATAAAGCAGCTATTGCAGGCGGTAAAATAGATTATGTTAAATTGCAGGAAATTTGTCACAGAAATAATGTTGCAATAAAGGGAGATGATGATAATGAAAACACAGTAGGAACGCTTACATCTATCTCAGATGGTGTTAAATTATCAAAGACAAATCCTGAATTATTTAATGCAATGCTTGTATTACTTGGAAAACTCGGTTGGAATGGATATGCAGATAGTTATAACGGAAAGGCATATACAGCGAAGATAATTCGTGCATTAAAGGCATTATATGCTTATTGCGAAGGCAGAACAGATGAAATGGAACAGGCGTTAATTGAAAGATGTAAAGGAACAGAGTTCTTCGTGGATAATATTATGGATAAAACACAAGCGCAGATATTTGATTATTTATCAGACATTGTGAGATATGAGATGGAGAACCCATTTAAACAGGAAAAACCAAAGCGTAAAACAAGAAAAATACAGGCAATGTAAAAGAGAATAAACAACAGAAGGGAGTGATATGTATGGGATCTATGTATAGAAAGACAAAACAGATGCGTGATTTTGAACCTATTCTGAAACGGAATGGGTTCAGATATTTGCGAAGTCATGGAAGCCATTTTACATACATAAATACAGTAACGCACAAACGAATTACAATTAACAAAGATCTCAATCGAATAGTAGCAGAGCGGTTGATGAAAGAATACGACTTAATATAGGAGGAAAACAGAAATGGAAAATACAGTACGATTATATACATATCAGGAAGCAGTACATATATATAAGAAGAAACAGGCTCGCAAAAAGGCAAAAAGAAAGGCAATCATTAAGCGGAAATTAATTTGGTTGTTCAAGGCAAATTGGACATTGCTTACTATTGTGCCAATGATATTCGTATCAAAATGGTGTTTTGATGGAGCACCAGATTACATATTATACATGATTATATATAGCTCCTTATGTATATTATGTTGCTATGGAAATGTAAAGGGATATTAAAATGGAAAGAAAGGATGGTTATCTTATGAATCCAGATTATGAACAGGCTAAACGTATGGCATTAGAGAATGTAGTGCAGAAAAAGAACAGAAAAGCAGTATATGATTTTCAGTGTCGCCACTCAGGGAAACATTGCAACAGAAAACGGAAAAGAAAATAAAAGAGAATAAATGGATATTTCAAATGGAGTTAGAAGAATATGGCAAAAATAATTGGAATCATTGAATATGAAATAAATGAAGAAGACGGAGATACACCTGAAAGTTTAATTGAGGGAGCAAAGAAAGAATTTAATTATGACATTCAGGATAGATGTATAAACGCAGGTAGATTAAAATGGAAAATGAATGAGTAAATGCGTGTTTCCTTGGAAATACAAGAAAGGTAAAGGTGATTATATGAAGATGTATGTGCCATTTTGTTATGAGAAGATGGGAAGAATAGAAGTTGAAGCTGATTCAGTTAGAGAAGCACAGGAAAAGGCACAAGATATTCTTGATGAAATGTCATGGAAAGATTGTGGAAGGCTGGCTGAATGCGTTGATGATTCAGCACAGATTGATTATGATGGCATTATTCTTGACGAAAATCAGAATATTGTAGAAGCAGAATAAATTCGCATTTCAAAGGAAAGGAGCAAATTATGAATAGATACTTAGTTGTGTGGTTAAGAGAAGGCAGAGAGAATGTTGATGTTATTGATAATGCTATCACCCCGCATGAAGCAGTTAACAAGGTAAGGGAAATGCATGTAAATGCTAACATAGTAGCAGTAGGCATTATGTTAGATAACGAACAGTGGAATTATTTGTAGTAGTTGAAATTAAGACCTCTTATGAAGGAGTGAAGCGAAATGACAAGTATTGAAAAGTCAAAAGAGGACGCACGGAACTTAAATGAGCTTACGGATCATTTGATTAAGCTGATTGAATCGGATGATAAGCGATTCTCATTTGAATTTTGTGCAGGTGATACAATGGAAATTTACGACAAAGAAAAAGGAATCGGTTATGCAGTTCACATTACACCGATTGAATATGATGAAGATGGAAATGCAATAAATTTATAGTAACCGCAAGGCAGTTAGGAGAATAATCTACTAGCTGCCTATTTTATTATAAGAAAGCGAGGAAACGATTATGAGCAGATTTAAAACAATTAAAGAAGCAACTGAAGCATGGGTACATGAAATGAATGCAATTCCACAGGGAATGATTTTACGGTTATTTCAGGATCATCCCGATGATTGGACAGAAGTTACAAAGCCAAGCAAATATGACAGAGTATATGTATTTGATAATGGAGACTATGGAGAAATCACAGACTTTGATGAAGAAACGGAAGAATACATTATCTCACTTGACAACGGAGAAGAAATCAGATGTGAAAATGGCGATTTTGAAGTTAATCATGATGATTATCTTCCAATGTGGGGAACAATGTGGAGCTTTGGAGATAGGTGTGATGATTGGTGGTTAGAAGAAGATAACGGAATTGAACTGATGTCACAGTGCGGATTTAGAATTTATGAAAGTGAAGAGTTTGGTTACTTCTTTGGAATTGATGGAGCTGGATATGATTTTTATGAAAGTCATTGGATTCCATTATATAAAGCAAGAGGATTGCAGTGGCACGAAACAGAAACGGAGGAATAAGATATGACAAAGTATACACAGAGACAGTTAAAAGAGATGGTAAAAGATGGACTTGCAGAAGATATTACATACGGAAATAATGATACGAGAAGGCAGATCGAAGAAACAGAAGGATATTACACACAAGTCGGATATTCAAGTGGTGTATATGGATGTAATGGAATGCTGTTAAAAGGAAATAAGACTGGAAAATTATATGCGATTACATCAAGAACAACAGCAGTATTTGTATTCTAAAGTCAAAGGAAATTGTAATTTCTAACAGAGAATAACAAGGCAGACGCAAACAAATGTGTCTGTCTTATTTATTAGGAAGGAGAATGTGAAATGAACGGATATGAATATATTTGCGAAACAGCAGCACGGTTTAGAAAGAAGTTTCCGAACTTGTATGAACGGAAAGAAAAGAAGTCTGTGTTTATTGATTCAAGCTTGTTAGACAAGATCGAAGATATTCCAGATGCAATCAAGGCAGAACTGATAGGTAAATCAAGAATATCACGGATGAACAGAGAAGACTTTGCAATCAACACAGAGGATGAAAACGGATATAAATATTATCTTGATATTGATTGTAGCTGCTATGACTTCTATAAAAATGACAAGCTGATTTATTCGGTGCTACATGTAGATGGTGCAAGATGGAATGTATATAAAGCAAATATATATGGTTATTATAGTGATAATGATTTGCCTGTGAAATCAGGTGAGTTAAATTGGAGCAAGAATTTGAATTTTAAGTTGAGTAGAATTGATATTAGTGCTTATGAAAGTGAGGTTGATTGATATGATAGAAACTTATGTTATGGAAAATGCAGATTATGCAAAAATTAAGAAATTGAATACATTGCATAATATGGAAACATTTTGGGATGACGTTAGAAAATTCACAAAGAATGTGAGATCGGATCATAGTTTAGGTAGATGGCAGATATTATCAGAAGCGAGATATGGTGAATTAATGCAAGCAAAACGTAGTTTTTATGAAGATTAAAATGAGGTGATTGATAATGATATGTGAAATAAGCAAGAAAATATTAAATGAAGTATATGGAGGAGATACAAAAGAGACAAGAGAAAAAGCAATTAAAGATGGGTATTTTATGGAATGGTCAAAGGAACGAATTAAAAATGCGTTCAGATTTGGAAATGGAACGGAAAAAGATTTGAAAAGATATATGAATGACAATAAACAATATTGTGTATTTGTAGAAATTTAAACCCAGTTGAAAGAACTGATTCTTGAAAAGAAAGCGAGGTAGCAAATATGAAAACAATAATTGATAAAAGCGAATGTAAGCCATTAAGTGACAATATTGAAGGCAAGTTGGTGGTAATTAAACCAGATTTTTTCAAACCAGAATTTAGAGAAGCAAAGTATCAGCTTGTGATTGCAACAGGTGGTTTTGGATGTGACGCAAGTAAAATGGGAAATGCAGTATATGTAGAAGAAGTTCATACTGATAACCCAGAGCATTACAGACAGGAAAGATACAATCTTATTGGTGAACCAACAGAAGAGATTATTAAGGAATGGAAATCAATGTGTGGTGAATTTAATGAGAAAGTACAGAAAGTATTGGAGGTGCAGGAATTATGATGACAAGAGAAAGATTTGCAGAGACAAACTGGAAAATGAATTATGAGGAATATCAGAAATGCTATTGTCCTGAATGTAAAAAAGAAGAATGTCCACACAGAGGAGCAATAAGAAGAGTACCTGAAATTGATGGTGGACTTGGTTTATGTCCTAATTTGAAAGGAGAGTGATTAATATGAATAGAATCGCAGGAATTGTAATAAAACATGGAGATAATGATTTCGATTATTGGGAAGGGTTTAATCTTACTGAAGCCGAAGAAAATGCAATCTGGAATATCCTTAGTAAACATGATACTGAAGGTTGTTCAATTAGAGGAACACGAAAAGAAATTGTAGAAGAAATTGGAGAGTAATTAAAATGACGAGCACAATAGAAAGAGATTTTATAGTAAAAAATGGTGTAGCAAGCTTCCCGATGAAAGAATATCCAAACTATTGCGGAATTGAAAATATTGGATATATTTCACACGGAGAATGGTCAGACGCAGAACTTGAATACAAGGGAAAATTATTCAATGAAAATGTGGTGTCTGATGTAATGTGGGAAAGATTTATTGAAGAATTTCATGAGAAAGATGGAGATTATGAAGCTTTTAGTCAGTATATGCATGACAATAAAGACGAAGTGTATGAGGTATTAGAAGATTGGAGTGATGAAAATGAAGAATAATGATTATCCAATATATTTCAAAAGTAAAGGTAATGATATATATGCAAGTTATGATGGTGTGCAGTGGTTTTGGTATGGGAATATGGAATGTTGTTAGTAGTAAATAGCAATTTCAAATGGAAAGGATGGTTGATTTATTATGGCAAAATTTAATGTTAGATATTATGAGTGTTATGAAAGATATTATGAAGTAGAGGCAAACAGCAAAGAAGAAGCAGAAGAAAAGTTAATTGATGCTATTAATGAAGGTAGAGAAAATGCACCAGATCAGTGCTATGACAGTGATGCGGAAGCTACAGAAATGGAGGCATAGATATGGAAAATATTACAGTAAGAGAATGGATAAATAAATTTAATAATAAAGAATTTGAGTCTAAAAACAGAGCAGTTCAGTGTAATGCAGGTTGGTATGATTGGTTTTGTTCAGATGATGCGTTAGCTGGAAGGCTGAAGAAAATGGGAAATATTATAAAAGATATTAAGAGTGATTACATTCTTGATAATTTTAGAGTGTGGTTTAAAAATAATTGTCCTTGTAGCTATCCACTATATGATGATTTTAGATTTGAGCCAATAATGGAAAACGGAGAAGATTCGGACGATACAATTCGTGACCAACTATATTTTGGAGTGCAATGCGGACATCCATTTGGAAGTGACTATATGTATGAAGTTTTTACAGCAAGAAATGGATATAGAACTGAGTTTAAATGCAAAAATAAAAGAGAAGTTCTAAATGTAATTGAACAACTTGCAGAAGATTTTCAGAAAGAAATAGAGGTGTGAGTTGCGATAAAGAGTTAGAAATGGAGTGATGATATATGGATTTTACAGAATATATTGAAAAACAAAAGAAAAATTCACATAAAGATATTTTATCAGATATTTGTTTACTGTTACATAATTGTGCAGAATGTAAAGAATGCAATCCATCAGACATTTTGTATAGAGATGTTCAAAAAGCGACACAGAGTTGTTTTTATTTAGAACCATATGATAGCAAAACTAATATTAAACTATTAGATATTGCAAAGAGACATAATTATCATGCAGGTTTTGTTAATTGGAAAGATGGAATGATGATTAAATTTTGGAGATAAAGAGTTTCCTCAAGAAATGGAGGTAATTATATGTTATATTGTGATGAATATGATAAATATTGCAGCGAGGTTACATCTGAAGAATGTGACAATGGTTGTTGTGACAGTTGTATGTATTGCGTTGTATGCACAGATGAGGAATGAAATGAAGATTTACTATGAAAGCGAGGTTTTTATATGAGAGGAATACTAACAGATAGTATTCAAGAAAAAGCGGTGGCATTCTTGAACAGAACAATTTCACAAAAGGAACTTAGATTATATCCGTATATAGACTATTCAATAAAAAATGCATGTCAAGGATGGAGCTATTCGAAAATGGATGAAGAAGAAATTGAAATTCTAAACAGATTATACGATGAAAGACATATTATTTATTCGCCTGAAAAAATAATTGTAACTAGAAATTTTTATAATTATATGCAAGATGTGTTAGCGATGGGATATGTTGAAGAATTTATTTAGCCATAAGAAACGATGATTTACTGTGAAATTGGAGGGAATATTATGTTGAATATAGTTGTTATTAATTGTGATAGGAAATATGTGGAATATGAATGGGATTCAAAGAAAGCATTTGTACAGGATATGCAAAGTGATAATGAAAATATTCCAATGCTCGATGATCCTTTGGCAGAAGTCAACACACAAGACAATAATTTACAGTTATGGTGGAGAAATACAGATGGAATGACTGTAGACGATTTGTTAGAAGAATGTAAACAGGAATTAAATTAGATAGGAGTGATAAAATGGAATGTCCGATATGCAAAAATAAACTAGGCTTTAATTGTGGAACATGTATTGAGTGTGGATATAATTATCTGAATGGAAAGTTTGAACATATAAGAGTTTATGTTGATGATTTAACAAATATTGTTCCGTTGGATATTTTAGAAGAATTGATAGAAGAACATAAAAAATTTAAGAAAAGATGAAACGGAAATTTATTTGGAGGTGATGCAATAGAAATGAATATCAATATAACAGAAACGAAGAATGAATCACTCGCATATAGACTAATCCGAAGAAAGGCAAGAAACATGTTAGAACCTTGCACAGATCAGGAACTTGGACAATATGTGCGAGGTATAGTTGACATGCAAAGCGAAATTTATGGAGAAGGAATTAGTCGGCAATCAATGAAATAATGTAGTTAATAACCTGTGGGTAACAATTGTTCG